>OKSE01000504.1_pt1 | contig 23067 bp, 24 predicted proteins | sample 1633631 | NCBI WGS metagenome assembly OKSE01 (sample SAMEA3541555, study PRJEB24748) | human gut metagenome | biome: human gut; feature: human-associated habitat; material: faeces | place: China | collected 2012 | reverse complement strand
GCAGAGGAACTTACAAACGCCAAAATAATTATGGATGATTGCAATGTTGATAAAGCTATCCAAGAACAAGTATGTGATGCTATTAATAACATTGGATATAGCAAAAGATTAAAAGGACATATTCCAACAACTCTTGAAGGAAAAATTGTATCAGATGTAGATATGTGTGATGCATTAGGAGCAAATGGTATTTTAAGAGTCTATACTTATAGTATGAAAAATGGAAAACCATTTTTTGATAGAAATATTTTCCCAATTGAAGATATGAATGCAGAAAAATATACAAGAAAATGTGCAGATAGTAGTGTATGCCATATTTTTGAAAAAATATTAAAACTTAAAGATTAAATGCTAACTGATTCTGGTAGAGAAGAATCTAAAAATAGGCATCAAATAGTTGTAGATTTTTTATATCATTTGTTTAATGAAGAAAATGCTCCTGAATGGATTGAATATTTAAATAATTATCTTAATCTTGTAGAATTGCCTTGTTTACATAATTCAAATATTTCTTTTACAACCTCAGCTTCAATAGGTTCTACTTCTAAATGACCAGTTTCCTTATTTCTAATATAACCATAAGGTGCTTTACTAGGATGAATACGTTCTAATGCCATTTCTTCCATAGCACGTTTAGTTCTTGCACCAATCTCTTTTCTTTCTCTTTGACCAAATACTAAATTCATTCCAAAAATCATTTCACCATTAGCAGTAGACACATCATAAGGTTCGAGTATAAGTTCTATCTTTACATCATGTTCCTCACAATAATTAAGTAGCCAAAAGCCATCATAATTATTACGAGTAAGTCTATCAACTTTAATTGCAACTAATTTATCAATCTTTTTAGATTTAATATCTTTTAATAATCTTTGCATTTCGGGTCTCATCAAATCTTTTCCAGAATGTCCAGCATCATTATAGACATCAACAATATCATATTCATTCTTTTCACAATATTCTTTAATCATTCTAAGTTGTGAATCAATAAAATAACCATTATCTCTTTGGTCGTCAGTAGATACTCTTACATAAACTCCACATCTCATAATTTTCCTCCTTTCCTTAAATTTTGAGAAATATTAAATACCTCTCATATGTTTCCTCACTCAAACGCCAAAAGTAAACCCTAAATTTGAAAAAAATTTAATTTTTTTTAATATTTCTCATTAGTTTCCTCAAATAAAGTGGGTTTTACGAAGTAAAATTTAATATATTTCTCTATATGTTTCCTCACAAATAAGCAAAATGTATAGTCTAAAATTAAAATTTTTCAAAAATTGTGCAATTTCTTTAAAATTATACTTTTTATTATGTTCTTTAATATAAAAAGGCTTATTTGATATTTCATTAACTTTGTATTCAAGTATTGTAAGAGTAGTAGGATATGTAATCTGGTATTCAGTAGGTATTACTACTTGTAAGTTGGTGTGTAAAATAGTTTTAATTTGTCCTAATTTAACCTTATATTTAAATTCTTTTAAAATGTTGGTTAAATCTTTATTAGGTTTTAGATTTTCAATTACTTTAAATTCAAGCATGAAAAAAGTCCTCCTTTCTAGAAAGAGAACTTTTAAAGTTTTATATAAAATAAAACTTACGAACTTCAATTAGTCCGTAAGTTGATTTCAAATGGAGCCAATAAGCAGAATCGAACTGCTGACCTACGGGTTACGAATCCGTTGCTCTACCAACTGAGCTATATTGGCATTTTCTCTTGCGAAATCTATTGTAACACATATCAAAAAAAAATGCTAGCCTATTTTTATAGTCTAGCATCTTTTTTATGTTTTATCTGCCACCACAGCATCCGTTGTTTGTAAATAATAGTAAGAATATTATTATGAAGAATAAAATTCCGCTATCTCCGCATCCGCAATTGTTTCCGCCAAATAGTCCACCAAATGGTCCGCATCCACAACATTCATTGCGTCCACATCCTCCTCTTGGTCCTTCGTCACATCCGCAACTTCCACTGTTGCATCCACCTCTATTGTCGTCTTGCATTTTAGATTCCTCCTTTTTTGTTTTATATAATATAGTATGAATTTTTCGTAAAGTGTGTTACAATATATAGAGTTGTAAAATTGAGGTTGAAATTTATTAACTTTCTACCTCGAAGGAGGAATAAATTTATACATGAATAACGAAATTAATATAGTTCCAGAGTTATTGGTTCCTGCTGGCGATTTTGATTGTGTTAGAGCCGGAGTTCAAAATGGTGCTGATTGCATTTATTTTGGTGCTAACAGTTTTAGTGCAAGGGCCAGTGCGAAGAATTTTTCTTTGGAAGAAGTCGCAGAAGTCGTAAAATATTGTAAACTAAGAAATGTAAAAACTAATCTAACATTGAATACTTTAATTACAGATGATGAGTTTGCCGATGCCATTAAAGTTGCCGAATCTGCTTATAAATGTGGAGTCGATGCAATTATTGTTCAGGACCTTGGTCTTGCTAAATATTTAATCACTCATTTTCCAGGAATGGAAATTCACGGAAGCACTCAGATGTCTGTTCATAATCTAGAAGGCGTATTAGAACTTGAGAAACTTGGATTTTCAAGAGTCGTTTTATCTAGAGAAGTTCCAATTAACGAGATTGAATATATTAGAAATAATTGTAAAGTTGACCTAGAAATATTTGTACATGGTGCACTTTGCATCTCATACTCTGGTCAGTGTTTATTTTCTAGCTTGGTTGGAGGGCGTTCTGGTAATAGAGGAAAATGTGCTCAGCCATGTAGACTTCCCTATGAATTGCTGGAAGATAAAAACGGTACTGAAAGCGTTCTTGATAAAGGCTATTTACTTAGTCCACGAGACCTTTGTTCTCTAGACACCTTGCCTACTCTAGTAAAATTAGGTATAAATTCTTTTAAAATTGAAGGCAGAATGAAGACTCCAGAATATGTTGCAACTGTTACAAGAATTTATAGAAAATATATAGACCTTGCATTGTCTGGCAACAAATACGTGGTTGATGAAGCAGATAAATTAGACTTACAGCAAGTGTTTAATAGAGGTGGATTCTCTAGCGGGCATTTATTATCAGAGCCAAACAGAAAGTTAATTTTCAAAGATAAGCCAAATAATATGGGATTGTATTTAGGAAATATATCAAACTATAATGCCAACAGAGGGCACATCACATTAAAACTAAATCAACCTGTCGGAATCGGAGATACCATAAGCATTGACGGTGAAACTGGAACTTACACTATCTCTGAATTAATAAAAGGAAACACCAATTTAAAGACTGCTGAAATCGGTCAAATTGTAAAACTTGGACGAATGAAAGGAAAAATTAGAGCTGGAGCAAAAGTGTATAAACTTTCTAGCAAAGCTTTAAATGACCAAACAGATAAAACATTTGCCCCAAATTGTGAAAACAAAAAAATTCCTGTAACCTGCTCTGTATCTGTAAAAAAGGACAAGCCTATCTCTATAACTTTAGAAACGAATACTGCCCCATTTTATGATAATGTTGCAATAGAATTTGTTTCTGACATTACACCAGAAGTTTCGATTAACTCGCCAATAACAGAAACAAGAATTACAGAACAATTAAATAAGCTTGGAAATACTCCATATACATTTGAAAAATTGAATATCAATTTAGATGAGAATTTGCACATTCCTAGTATAAGTGCTTTAAATAATGCACGTAGAACAGCAATTAATATGTTGCAAGAAAAAATAATGAATAAATTCTTAGAAAGAAGAAACGAGAACTCATCTAGGCAGGTAGTGTCTCTTACTTCTTTACATGATGGAAAATGTTCAGTTGAAAATACTAATAATGTACTTCAAAGAAAAATTAGCATTTTATTAGAAAATATTAATTTAGAATATGATTATACTCAGCTTGAAAATGTTGATAATATATACATTCCTTTAAAATTTTTCTTGAGCAAAAAATACAATACATTATTATTCAATTTATCGCGAAAATTTGATTTGTACATATATATGCCAACAATAATAAAACCAAACTACAAAAATTTATTACTAAACAATATTGATAACATCGTGTCAGACTATGAAATTAAAGGATTTGTAATATCAAATATTTCTGGTTTTGAGCTTTTGAAAAAATATATTGGTAATGAAAAATATACATTTATCGCAAACTATACAATGAATATATTTAATGAGTACAGCATTCAAGAACTTCAATCACTTGGAATAAATGTAGTAACACCATCCGTAGAATTGAATAAATCTATTTTACAGAACTTATGTAGCAACAGTCCTCTACCAGTAGAATTAATAGCATATGGAAGAAATGTGCTAATGAATTCATCTTATTGCCTACTCGGAAAAAGCAATAAATGCTATCCAAAGTGTGACATGAAATGTAAAAACTGTACATCTTCTGCATTTGCAAGTCTATCAGACAATTCAAATACGTCAGTTGCAGATACTTCATGCACTGCAAAATACTATATAAAAGATCGTCTTGGATTTAAATTCAGAATAATTCCAGACAATATTCAAACCGTTACATCAATTTACAATAGCAAAATAACTTCGATAGATACACATGATTTTAAGATTTCAGCTGTCAGAATAAATATACTTGATGAAAATATAGAGGAAATAAATAATATAATAATTGCAGTGAAGAATGGCGATAAATTAGAAGGCAAAGAATATACAAATGGAAATTTAAACAGAGAAATTTAAAACTCGCCCAATAGGGACGCCCCTATTGGGTGAGTTTATCTATAAATAATTATAAATTTTAATAATTATGCATTGCTGTTAATTTTATGATTAAATCCATGTTGTCGTCTTCTGCTGCTTTGTTTCTACGCAATTTTCCACATTTTTTACACTTAAAAATTATTACATAACCTTTTTTACTGTCTATTTCAGCTCCTACTGGAACTAAATCTCCATGACATTCTTCTGCCCTATCTCCCGGATTTACGTCTACATGTTTTGAATGCAAGCAGTATGGGCAATGATTTCTGCATGAGTAGCCTAATTTTGGCACATGTTTTCCACAATTTTCACATGTAAATTCTTCGTCTATTTCTGTAAAATTTCCAGCCATTTTTATTCCATCCTTTATTAATTTTATATATTCTATTTTTCTTCTGTTCTTATCATTTATTTTTCTTTTTATATTTCTACTCGCATTAGCAAATATCTAGACTTACACATATTGCAGATAGTATTAATTTTAAAAAACATATTGTAAATATTTTATCTAGTCACCAAATATACTTCCACCAACAAATTCTCTTAATAATGAGTTTTGAGGTATTAACCCCTCATCAACTTCTTCAAAGTATTTTAAGAACTCAACTAATCTCTTTGCTTCTGCATATTCTGGTTCTGCATTTGTTATTTCTTGTAATAATGGTAGTGCTTGCTTTTTCAAAACACTTAATTCATATATTAGTGATGAATTAAACATAACATCACAATTTTCTTGGTATGGGAATATATTTTTATTTTCTCCCCTATTAACACTTGCCCATGTTCTTAATGTGTGTAATGCGCTATATCCTCTAAAATTGTTATCTCTAACAATCCTTCTAATTAATCTTGTATCTGTTGTAGATATTCTGTTGCAATAATCTATATTTAAAACAGTTAAGTCACTTATGTAAATCTTGTATTTTTGTTCCATTGGTATTGAACTTGTAAGTTTATCATTCAAGCAATGGATTCCCTCTATTACAAGAATTTCGTCATCTTCAAGATGCATCTTTTCATCATTATAACGTTTTGTTCCAACTTTAAAATCAAATGTTGGTACATCTATTGTTCCACCATCTAATAATGTTTTAATGTGATTATTGAATAATTCTAAGTCTATTGCCTCTAGGCATTCAAAGTCGTAATCTCCATTTTCATCTTTTGGATTGTCTACTCTTTCTACAAAATAATTATCAACCGAAATTGTTACTGGTTTTAAGCCATTTAATCTTAGTTCAACACCCAATCTTTTTGCAAAAGTAGTCTTTCCAGATGATGATGGACCAGCTATTAAAACCATTTTTACATTTTTTCTTTTTGCAATATCATCTGCAATATTTGCCATTTTTTTCTCATGTAAAGCTTCTGAAAGTAGTATAACACTCGAAGTTCTACCTTCTTTTATTTCTTTATTCAATTTATACAAAGTATCTATTTGAAGTACTCTGTGAATATCTTCATACTCTTCCAAAGTAGATAATAACTTTTTGTTGCTCTTATAATTTGTAAGCTCATTTGGCTTTTCTGCAGATGGATATCTAACTAAGAAACCATCACCATATTTAATAACATCAAAAATGTCTGTATATGCTGTTGTTACTGGCATTACTCCAAAGAAATAATTGAAATAATCTTCACAGTAATATAAAGATACTCCCTCCTTTTGAGTATTATCAATTTGAACAATTCCTCTTAAGGTTTTCTCGTTAGAATAAAACTCTTCTGCCTCTTCTTTAGTCATAACAACTTTTCTTATTTCTAAATTTTGATTAATTATCTCCTGCATTCTAGCCTTAACATTTGCGATCATTTCATCTGTAATTTCCATGTTATCAATTTTGCAAAACATTGCACTAGATAACTGATAATTTACACTAAGCAAAGCCTCTGGATAAACTTCGTTTAAAGCCTTTGCCATTATGTATAAAATTCCTCTTATATAAATTCTGTGTCCATCCTTTGAGCTCGTATCTAATAATTCAATCTTATCAATTTCGTTTGCCTCATAATTTAAAGACTTAACCTCATTATTGCACATACACGCAATAATTTTTCTTCCCTCTTTTGTAGCATTTTCTATCTCATTTTTGTATTTTTCTATAACCTTCATCTTGTTGTTTCAGTCCTTCCTTTAAAATATTGTACTTCATTTTTACATTGTATCATATTTTATGCAGATTTGGATATAATTATATTAAATTTTATAAAAATTATTAGATTTTCAATTCAGGTTACGCTTCAAGCAACAATTCAAGCCATAATTAAAGTCGTAATTCAGACCGTAATAATATAGCTTTTAGCGTTTTTACTTTATTGTAAATCAAAGGAGGAATTTATGACTAATAAGAGAGTTTGTGAGATTTTAAAGAATAAAGACATTAAAGAAATTTATTACAATGACCAGCCTGTATGGATTCAAGAAGTACACGGAAATAAAGCAACAGTTGGATTTGTTGGTTCTAATGATACAAAGGATTTATACGTAAAAGAATTGTATGAAGCAAATTAGTACAATTCGTGGGCGAAGAAATTATGCAATTTAGTGCATGATAAAAACTAATTTAAATTTATAAAAATTTCGATATAATGCTCTTGGCTGTAGCTCTTTTGAGCTCCTCAAAAGGCGTGCTTTACCTTATTTTTAAAATTTGAATTAGTTCTTAATTTTTCGCCCCAAAAGGGGCGTCCCTCTTGGGCGAATTTATTTTAAATAATATTCTATTATATTATTGCCATAAAAGAAATAGTATATGTAGTTTCTGTTATATTATTTCCAAATAAGCAAGTATTTAATTTTAGTAAAAAATTGATAAACTATTAATTTTCGCAATGCAAGTATATTCCATTAATAAATGTTTATACATTTTACTTTTATCAAATTATCTTCTATATATCCATTTATAAATACTTTATCATTTTCATTTAATTTGCTATAAGCAAAATCTGCAAATTGATTATATGCCTGTACTCTTACTATTTGCTTATCAACTGTTTCTATTTCAAAATACGCTATTGCTTTATTTTTTGAATTTATTATAAATTTAAATTCTATATTGCTAATTATTTTTCCTATTAAAAATACCTCATTCATTTTTTAATTTTTCCTTAAACTATAAATAAATTGCCCCCAAAAAATTTGCTTTAAGTCGTTCTTTTATAAAATTCTGCTTTTAATTTTCACCAGAATTTATTATTATTTTTAAGACAGTAATCTTTTATGTTATTACTGGCTATTTTTCGTAAAACACATGTATTCCAATTTTTGTACTAACATATGCTTTACTGATTCATGTTTACCTAAATTAGGATGGGATAAATCTCTTTAATACTAATACTTTCATTGTATATATTCCGTAAAATATATAATCTAGAAATTGTATTAGAGTGAAACACGGAAACCGATGTTGTTGTTGCTGTTGTCAGTGCTATTGTTGTTACGGTTAGCTGCAGGATTGTTTGAGCCTGTATTGTTGTAATTGCCTCCCCTATTAGCACACGGATTGTTGGTGTTGGAAGTTTTCGATTTATCCCAATATAATATTATATTTTATAATTTTTTCTCCAGTTATAATAATATCACTTGCAAAGCACTCATGCTTTAATTTATATTTTCATTATAAAACAGTCTTTCTTCTAAATTTCTAGTATTTGCAATTTTTTTATTTTGTAAAAAATTTGGAAAAATGACATTTTCATCTATACATAAAAAATCCCCAGACTTTCAATTTTCTTGAAATCTGAGGATTTATTTAAACTTTATTATATTTTTTGTTGCTTATGCTATAATTTTTTCTGACTATTCTAATTCCATTTTTCCATCTGCATCTACATATGCATATGTTTTTTGTGTGCTTTCTAATATTTCTTCTCTTTCTCTTTCTTTTATTATGTTAGAGATTCTTAGCTGTGGAGCTTCTATTGAAGATGCTGCTATTATTGCTTCTTTGTTGCCTTTTGCACCGGCGTGTGCAAGGCCTCTTAAATCCCCTAAAACTATTATGTTTTCCCCTGCTATTACTTCTGCCCCATCGTTTACATCTCCTAGTATTACTAGACTTCCTTCAAATTCTACTTTTTGTCCAGACCTTACTGAACCTCTATGAAATCTTGTTTCTGATGTTGCTATTTCTTTGCAATATGTTTTTGTAATTCCGTGTAGTCCTAATGTTCTTGGGCTATCAAATTTTATTTTTACATCGAGGTGCTTTTTTATTAATTCTTGTATTTCGTCTATTTCTCTATTTTTTAGTACTTTTCCTGTTATTACTATTGGCGTTTTTTCACTCTGATATAATTTTTTTAACTCTGGTATTTTCTTTCTTAGTGAGTACATTATATCTTCTTGTGAAAAATCTTCATTTATTTTTATTACTATGTTGTCTTTTTTTAAATTTATTGTTATGCAACTTTTCATATTTACATCCTCTTTTATATTAATATTTGCACTTTCTATTTTAGCTTTATCAGATGTTCATTTTTAGTTTATTATTTGTACTGTTGGTATTGCTGTTGTATTTTCTGTAACTTGATTTGTGTTCATTCCAAAGTATTGGGCTATTATATCTCTTGCAACTTCTGCTGTGTAGCTTCCGTGACCACCGTTTCTAACGAATACTACTATTGCAATTTCTGGGTCATCGAATGGTGCAAACCCAACGAACCATGCGTTTGTTTTGCCTTGTACACCTGTTTGAGCAGAACCTGTTTTTCCTCCTACTTCTATGTTGAAGTTTCTAAAGGTTGAATATGCTGTTCCTCCAGATTCGCTTGTAACTCCTCTCATTCCTTCTAGTATGGCTTCTATGTTTTCTTCTTTGAAGTTCATTTCTTCTACATTTTCTTGTTGTAAACCTAGCTTCTCGTTTACATATGATTCGTATTCGTCTCTTGAAACTTCACTTCCGTCTGGATTTATTATAGATTTTACTATTGTAACATCTAAGTTTTTGCCTCTATTTGCTATCATTGCGACATATTTTGCCATTTGTAATGGAGTAAATGTGTTGTAACTCTGACCTATTGCAGCAGAAATTGTTTCTCCTGGATTCCATACTCTGTTTTCTTGTTTTGCAATTTCGTTACTTGCAAGTACACCATCTATTTCTCCTTTAAGCTCTATTCCTGTCTTGTGTCCTAACCCTAAATAATATGAGTATTTTGCAAGATTATCTATTCCAAGTCTATCTCCTAAATCGTAGAAGAAGTAGTTACACGAGTGTTCTATTGCCTGCGATACATTTAAATATCCATGTCCATGTCTATTCCAGCATTTCCAAGAGCTATTGTATTTTCTGAATACTCCTGTATCATTTATTTTTGTTTTTGGGGTAATTGTACCTGTTTCGAGTCCTGCAAGTGCTGTTACCATTTTATAAGTAGAACCTGGAGAATACATTGCAGATATTGCCTTGTTTTCCAATGGTTTTGTATCTCCGTTTATATAGTAATTCCATGTATTTGTGTCTATTCCATTTACGAAAGCAGATGGATCATAGTCTGGATAACTTGCCATCGCAATTACTTCACCTGTTTTCACATTTAAAACAACTGCTGCACCTGCATCTGCAGGGTTATCTTCTTGCGAAAATCCATGGTTTGCAATTTTATTTATGTTGTCTGCTAATGCCTGCTCTGTTACAGCTTGTAATTTAGAATCTATTGTTAATATTACATCAGAACCAGAAACAGCCTCTTTTGATACATATTCGTCTGTTATTGTACCATCAACATTCATGTCTATTTGCTTTACGCCATCTGTTCCCTTTAAGTATTTTTCAAATACATATTCAATTCCAGATTTTCCTATGATGTCGTTCTGATTATATATGTCTTCGTTTCCTTCAAGCTCACTGCTTTCTATTCTACCAATTCTCCCTAATATATGAGAAGCTGTTGTTTTTAGTGGATAGACCCTTACTGGAGTTTCAACAACCTCTACACCAGAAAACTCTGCATTTCTTTCTTTTATCTGCTCTAAACTTTGTCTGCTTATATTGCTTGCTATTTCTATAGACTTTGTACTGCTATAACCTTTATATGATATTTCATATCTTATTGCCAATATTTTTCTTATGTCTTCTACATTGTCAGATGTAATATCATATTTATTTTTAAAATAGTTAAAGGCTTCTTCAGCTGTTGCATCTTCATCTATGTTATTTGCTTTTTTCCACTTTTTCTGACTCTCTTCTTCTTCCAGTTTAAACCTGTATGGATTAACATCTATAAGAAAGTTATCCACATATGAGTCACTGTTTGTGGATAATATATTTAACAATTTCAATATTGTTGTGTTTAAAGTCTCGTTGTTAACCTTTGTTTTATATAAAACTATTGAATACTGGGCATCAACTGATGCAAGCATTGTTCCAGAACTATCTTTAATACTTCCTCTATCTGCCTTTAGTACACTTTCCCTTGTAAGCTTTGTGTTTGAAGTTTCCCTATACTCTTCTCCATGCACAATTTGAAGATTAAATAATTGAGCAAGTAGCACAATTCCAACTATATATACTAATATTGTTAATATATTATATCTAATTCTATCATTTTTAGCTTTTTCTTTTCCCAATTAATCACCTTCTTACAAATAAAACTAAATTTTAGTATTTCTATTTTTTTAATTTACTGTGTAATAATTTATCCATTAGAAAACTTTGCACAATATTATTAATAATTTAAAAATATCTTGTTAAAATAAACTTATCATCAAATAAATTTTCTACATAATATCCAGCTTTTTTTATTAATGGATATATTATTATTGTTATTAATGTGTTAAACACAAGCTCAACAAGAAGTATTTTTGAAAATGCTAATATTTCAATTGTTCCTTCTGTTCTAAGCATTGTAAAAATATATAAAACTGTTTCATAGATAGCTGTTGTAATTATAACCATTAGTGTTACTATAAAACGACTATCTTTTGCAAAATTTTTACTCAATATCTCGCCAATTAGCCCGATTGCACCTAGTGCAAAAGCAGATATTCCAACGGTTTTGCCAAGTATTATATCTAAATATAGCCCAAATGCAAAACCAAATACTACTCCTAATTTTCTTTTCATAAACAAACCTATAAATAGTACAAGAATTACGTATAGATTAGGCATTATACCAGCTATGTTGAACCAAGTAAAAAAATTTGCTTGCAAAAAATATATTAGAAAAAATATTAATATTAAACATAGTATTGTAATTGTTTTTTTCATCGTTGTACGTTGAAAAATAATTACAATTTTGGCTACGTCAAATTTCATTCAAAACGCGGTTACATACAACAAGTATGCGCCCTTACCTTTAGAATTTATTTTCCTTGCCAAAATTTAATCCTTTTCCAACTCAGCTCCTTTCATAAAAATGCTTATCCTATTTAATAATTACTAAAACCGTCTCCAGCTTATCAAAATTAACGGCAGGTTCTACTAAAATATATCTGTTGGTTAAATTTTTTGTTTCTATTATTTGTTTTACGGTTCCTATTGTAATTCCCTTTGGGTATATTCCACCTAACCCAGAGGTTTCAACCTTGTCTCCCTCTAGTAATGCCGCAGAGGTTGGTATATATGTTCCTTTTAGCATGTTTGAATTTTCTAGATTTCCTTTTATTATAACAGAATCTCTTGCAGTTCCAACTACGCTACTTACCGCACTAGATGTATCTAATAAAGTTTGTACCTTTGCAGTTGTATCTGTAACAGAAATTATATGTCCGACTAATCCTGCATCGGCAATTACTGGCATTCCAATATCTACACCATCATTTTTACCAATGTTTATTACTATTATGTTGCTGTAGTTGCTTGTATTTTTATTAATTACATAGCCTGGAATAGTTGTGTATTCTGTATATTTATCTTTTAAATTTACATATTCTTTTAATGTTTCATTTTCAGACTTTATTACTTCCAATTCTCTTAAAGATTTTTCAAGTTCACTGTTACGTTCTTTTAAATTTTTATTTTCTTCTTTTATAGTTGCAAGGTCTGAGAAAAATGTGTTGTTTCCACTAAATTTATTCTTTATGTAAGTAATTCCATTTTGAACTGGCATTACAAAAGAACTTAATGCTCCACCTATATGTGAAAAATCTTCAATTTTTATGTTTGAAATAATTACAATTACAACTAAAACTATAATAGTAATAATTACTCCTATTATGCCGGTTTTCTTGTTCCTATACATTTATAGTTAATGCCTCCTTCTGATAATTGAAAAATAATTACAATTTTGGCTATAGTTTATCTTCTTCTATTCCTAATTAACGCCGTTCTAAGCTTGTCCATATCTTCTATTGTTTTACCAGTTCCATTTGCAACACAATCAAGTGGTCTATCTGCTACATAAACTGGAATTTCTATTTTTTGAGAAATTAATGTATCTATTCCTTTTATTAAAGCTCCTCCACCTGTTAACACTATTCCACGCTCTATTATGTCTGATGCTAGCTCTGGTGGTGTTTTTTCAAGGGTTGCTTTAACTAAATCTATAATTTTTTCTATAGAAGGAGCCATTGCCTCTTGAACTTGCTCAGATGTTACAATTTTGTTTTCTGGTAATCCTGTTGTTAGATCTCTACCTCTTATTTCCATAGATTTTTGTGTTACTAGCGTAATTGCACAACCAAGTTCAAGCTTAACTTGCTCTGCTGTTGTACTTCCTACTGCTAGATTTAAATTATTTTTTATATAATTAATAATCTCATCATCCATGGTATCACCTGCAACTCTTATAGAATCGCTTACAACTATTCCACCTAGAGATATTACTGCTACTTCAGTTGTTCCTCCGCCTATATCTACTACCATATTTCCTGTTGGTTCTGCCACGTCTATTCCTGCACCGATTGCTGCTGCCATAGGTTCTTCTATTAAATACACTTCTCTTGCTCCTGCTTGAGTTACAGCTTCTTCAACGGCTCTTTCTTCAACCTCGGTAATTCCAGATGGAACGCCTACTACAACTCTAGGTCTACCAGCATTATATCTTTTACAAACTTTTGTAATTACATTTCTAATCATCATCTGTGCTGCAGTAAAATCCGCAATAACACCGTCTTTCATTGGTCTTACTGCCCTAATTTGTTCTGGAGTTCTGCCAAGCATCTCCTTTGCTTCATGCCCTGTTGCAACAATTTGGTTGTTTTGTCTATTTATTGCCACAACAGAAGGCTCGTTTAGAACTATTCCCTTTCCTTTTATTGTTAGCAAAATGTTAGATGTTCCTAAATCCATCCCTATGTCTTTCGATACAAATGTAAAAAAATTCATTGTTTACCTCAATCCTCCTATTGAAAATACGCTTGTATATCTTTCGTTTCCAATTACAATGTGGTCTAATAGCTCTATGCATAATAATGCAGCCGCATTATATAATCTTTTGGTTGTTTCTATATCTTCTTGGCTCGGTGTTGGGTCTCCGCTTGGATGATTATGTACCAAAATAATCTTCGGTGCTCCCATCTTTATTGGTTCTGCTAATATATCCTTTGGCTCTATTATTGCTGAATTTGTGCCACCATATGACACATCTATAATCTTAATTAGCACATTTTTTGTATTTAAAACTAGTACTTTTACTTTTTCTCTTTTTTCGTATTTCATCTCATTCATTAACAAATTTGCCACTGATGCTGATGACCTTATTTGCACTTTGTTAGCATTTAGTGGTTTTGAAATTCTTTTTGCCATTTCGCATACAGCTTTAATCTGAATTGCCTTAACTATTCCTATTCCTTTAATTTTTGTTAGCTCTTCTAGTGAAATATCTTGCAAAAACTGAATATTTTCTTTATTTTTACTTTCTATTGATAAAATTTCTTGTGCGAGTTGTACTGATGTTTTTTCTTTTGTTCCTGTTTTTATTATTATTGCTAATAATTCTGAATTTGATAAATTTTCAATTCCATACATTTGTGCCTTTTCATATGGCCTTTCAGTTGATGGTAATTTTTTTATAGTCAATATAAATCCTTTCCACCACTATATATCTATAAAACCTATATTACATTACAATTGCTGTAGAAATAATTTCTATTTTTATAAAATAAACCTAAGTGCGCCCTTTGAGGAGTCCGAAGGAGCTCCGACCAAGCACGACGTGTGCAATTTTATAAAAATAAATTATTTCTGCAAAATGTAATTATAAAGCTTTTCTATATATGAAAATTGAAATTATTACGCCAATTATGCTTGCAATGTTTATTTTAAACATTAGTGCGAATGTTACTTTTGCTATTCCTAAGTCAAGTACAAGTGGTGAATTTGCAGATAGTCCAAATTCTTGACCGTATGATAGCCACCATAGGAAGTCAACCCCTGATGTAAGTTGCCCTATTAAACCTCCTATAACAAGTCCTGCTAAAATGAATAGTATGCATATCCATGTATTTTTGTTTTTCATGTTTTTATCCTCCGTTTTTTATTGCGAATTAGTTTTATGTAAAGTTCTATCTCCTACGGATACAACGTTTTTCTAATTCAATTTTACATTTTGTATTATATCTTGAAATCGAGTTTTTTTCAATACTAAAAGTTAAATATATTTTTTCATTTTCGTCAAATTTCGCTTTATTTTTTGCTTTTTATGTGGTATATTAAGTATTACATTTATTAGATAACAGTAATATAATATATAAACACAATATTTCCATATTTTGTTCATTTAATTAGATATATTTTAGTAGTATAATATAAGTATATCTTAGGAGGTACTAAATGAAGTTTGAGAAAATTAATGATGATAAAATAAAAATAACATTAAGTAGTGCAGATTTAGAAGCAAATGACTTAGATTTACACTCTTTTATGTCAGACTCTAGTGAAACACAATCATTATTCTTATCTGTTCTAGATAAAGCAGAAAAAGATTATGGTTTTATTACAGATAATTATCAGCTAAAAGTTGAAACATACGCTTTAGATAATGGAACATTTATGCTTACAATTACAAGAAGCCGTTCAAAGAATGAGCCAGAAAGGAAAAAATTTAAGGTATCTAGAAAAGTTCCTAACATGTCTACAGCTTCTCTAATATATAGGTTCAATACATTCGAGGATTTTTGCAATTTTGCAGAGTTCTTATCCACATCTGAGCTTGAAAATGTGGACAAAATTTCAAAATCTTCATTGTTATACTCGTATAATGATTACTACTATTTAATCTTTAACGACGTAAACGTGAAATATCCTAATTTAAGGTCATTTTACTCTGCAATAACAGAGTTTGGTACATATATTGAATATTCTGATGCATTAGCTGCTAAATTGCATGAAACAGCAACACTTATAATAAAAAATCATGTAGTAAAAGTTGCAACAAAGTACTTTGTAAAGTAGAAAAAAACTTGGAGAATTTAACATTCTTCAAGTTTTTTATTATTTTAATATACGTAGTTTTGCGGATTTTGTGCTATTCCATTTACTCTTATTTCAAAGTGTAAATGGTTTCCTGTTGAGTTTCCTGTGCTTCCTACTGTTGCTATTGCTTGTCCTTGTGAAACGTATTCTCCAACATTTACTAGCAATGATGTACAGTGCCCATAAACTGTTTGAACGCCATTTTCATGTGATAGCATTATATAATTACCATATCCTCCACTGTATCCATATTGTGATACTGTAACTCTTCCAGCAGCTGCTGCAACTATTTTTGTGCCTTTGCTTGCTCCTATATCTACACCTTTATGTGTTTTTCCCCATCTTGAGCCAAATCTTGATGTTAGTGTTCCAGAAAGTGGTCTTATTAAGCTTATTCCTAAATTAACTTTTGCCCCTGTGTTTACTGATGAAGGCGGAATTGCTGATCTACCTGTTGAAGCCACTCTTTTTACTACCACTTTTGGTTTTTCTTTGTATAAGTTTGCCACACAAGTTTCAACATCTGTGAATGTTGCTTCACTTGTATTATATTTTTCTAATATTGTTATTTTATCACTATTTGTACTCTCTTTATCTTTTAATTGTTTTACAATGTCTTCTGCATCTTCAAATTTAGATACATAATATTTTTCTTCGCCATCTTCCAGTATTGCATAATATCTATAATACGTAGTACCTTGTCCAACTATTTTATTATAAATGTCATCATCATTTGTTTGCACATCTTTTTTTAATAAGCATAATTTATATTCTGGCATTGAGTCAATTTGAATAAAGGCTAAATTTGCTCCATCACCTTTTTGAATTGCATCATTTATTTTTGCTTGTAGTTCACTCTTATTCTGTGTATATCCTATAAACTCACCATTTAACGAAACTGAATATGTTGGTTTAAAAAAGTATACAATCATCATTCCAATTATTACTACTGACAGTAAAATTAGTACTGCAAGCTTTACAGAACGCCTGATATGCATAAAAGATTTTTTTAATACGTTTATGATAAACAACTCCTTCTTTATTATTATCAAACATATTCTATATTAAAATGGAGAAATTTTCAAGTATTTTTTTGAATTTATATTATACAACGAAAAAAACACATCTCTGTCTGGCTGTTAGAGATGTGTTATAATTTTATTGTAATTCGTTTTTTACTGTTAGTATTTCTGTTGGTGTTGCTGATTGTGCTGGTTTGTAATAGCCTTTTGTTTGTGCTACTTTGAATAGTTCGTATTGAAAGCTTTCATCATTATTTCTTATTTGTTGTATTGTTTGTCTTAATTGCATATTTTCTGCTTCTGATATTACTCCTTGATAAGTTTTTAGACCAGATTTTACGCCTTCTAGTATATCGTTTACCATTGTTTTCTCATCCATTTTAGTATCCTCCATAACTTAAATATTTAAAAATGACATTAGTTTTTGCTTTGTGTTTAAAGCATCTTGTGCTGATTTTGTGAATATTTGCTTTATTTGTGGATCTACTGCTTGTGAAGCATATGTGTTTAATTTTTGATAATTTGTTTCATGTGCGCCTATCAAATGGCGTAAATTTTGTAATTCGATTTGAGTTAAATTTGCCATAATTAAAAACTTCCTTTCCTAAGGTTTATGTTTTTATTATGGCAAATTTTCAGTTTTTTATTCATTTATTTTGTATATTTTTATTTTATTTGTATGTTTTGTTTTTTCTTGATTTTAGCAATTTATCCTATTATTTCCAAACCAGCAAATTTTGCCATTAATCTCTTGTGTCCAGCTTTATCGAATTCTAGGTCCACCTTTACATCATTGCCTTCTTGCTCTAATTTTGTTATTGTTCCTTCTCCGAATTTTTTATGATAAACACGTTGTCCAACTTGATATTTTGATAAATCTACATCGTTTGTTTGATTGTTTTGTTTTATTGAATTTAAGAAGCTTTCTGCGGTTCTATATTGATATTCAGATTTTGTACCTTGTTCTCCAATTGTTTTTGCAACAGCAGATTTATCTTCTTCGCTCATTTTAAATGTTTTTACTGTTTGTCCTTTTCCATAGCTCCATCTATATCCATAGTCTTTAAATTCTTCCTTATCTACGGATTTTCTTTCTACAACTTCTGCGTATCCTTCTAGTAATTCTTCTGGAATTTCTTTTACAAATCTTGATACTTGATTGTAGCTGGTTGAGCCAAATATTGTTCTATGTTTTGCACACGTTAAATATAAGTATTGTTTTGCTCTTGTTATTCCAACATAGAATAGACGTCTTTCTTCTTCTAATGCTTGTGGCTCGCCTATAGTTTTGTAACCAGGGAATATTCCTTCTTCCATTCCAACCAAGAATACAACTGGAAATTCAAGGCCTTTTGCACTGTGTAAGGTCATTAAGGTTATTGAGTTATCTTGGTCTTCCATTCCGTCTATATCACTCGAAAGTGTGATGTTTTCTAAGAATTCGGCTAATGTGTTATCTGCCGATTCTTCTTCGAATTCTATTGCAACTGTTAAAAATTCCTCTAAGTTTTCTATTCTGGTTTCAGCTTCAACACTATTTTCATTTTCTAAAGCTTTTGTATATCCAGTTTTATTAAGAGTTTCTTTGATTAAATCTGATATTTTAAGTTCATCTTTTTTTGACTTCAAATATTCAATTTGTTCTATAAAATCTCTAGAGTTTGAATAAACTCTCATCAGTCCATATTCTTGTGCATTTCTTATAATTTCATACATAGAGTTACCTGTTTTGTCTGAAATTTCTTGAATTTGTTCTATGCTTGTCTTTCCAATTCCACGTTTTGGCTCATTTATAATTCTCTTTAAAGATAGATTATCTGCAGAATTATGTATTAATCTTAAGTATGCGATTATATCTTTTATTTCTTTTCTTTCGTAGAACTTTAAACCACCAATAACTTTGTACGGAATACCTTCTCTCATAAGAATATCTTCTATTGCTCTTGATTGAGCATTCATTCTATATAAAATGGTAAAATCAGAATTTTTGTAATATTCTTCCGTTTTTAAATGGTTTATTTGCTCTACTATGTATCTGCCTTCGTCGTATTCATCTTCACCACAATATATGCAAGGCAAATGTCCTTCTTCGTTTTCTGTCCATAGCTTCTTGTCATATTTGTTTTCATTGTGCTTTATTACCGCATTTGCAGCCTTTAATATATTTCCTGTACATCTATAGTTTTGCTCTAGTTTGATAATTCTTGTTCCTGGGAAATCTCTTTCGAAGTTTAATATGTTAGAAATATCTGCACCTCTAAAGCTGTAAATTCCCTGATCATTATCACCAACAGCTGTAACATTTCCATACTTTGATGCCAATAATGATACAAGTGTAAATTGTGCCTTGTTTGTATCCTGATACTCATCAACTAAAATATACTTAAATTTCTCTGTGTAATAATCTAAAACATCTGGATTCTCACTTAGTATTTTTATAGTAAAGTTGATGATATCATCGAAATCTATTGCATTATTTTCTCTTAATCTTCTTTGATATAGCTCATATATTTCTGCAATTGTTTTCTTTCTAAAGTCTCCGGCATATTTTACACCATAAGCTTTTGGCTCAAGCATTTCATTTTTTCCATTACTAATTTCAGACAAAACTCCTCTGTCTGTAAATATTTTATCGTCTACTTTTAAAGTTTTTAAACACTCTTTTATTAATGTTTTTTGATCAGATGTATCGAAAATAACAAAGTCTGTTTTATATCCAATTCTATCTATATATCTTCTTAAAATACGCACACAAATAGAGTGGAATGTTCCCATCCATAAATCTTTTGCCGCATCTCCAATAAGCTTTTCTATTCTTTCCTTCATTTCATTTGCAGCTTTGTTTGTAAATGTAATTGCAAGTATATTCCATGGCTTAATTCCACTTTCTATATCATATGCAATCTTGTGTGTTAGTACTTTTGTTTTTCCACTTCCTGCACCAGCAATTACTAAGCATGGTCCATCTGTGGCAAGCACAGCCTCTTTTTGCTTGTCATTCAATCCATTTATTAATTCTTCCTTATTCATTTTTTATCCTTCCCTTGATTCCTTATTACTAAAATAGTTTATACATTTGTAATCTTATCTACAATTAATTTTAAAGCATCGTATATTTCTTTTGCACATTTTCTGTATACTTCAGCAGGATATCCCCATGGGTCATCTATGTCTTTATCTTGTGCATCTGGTCCATATGCGTATTCTTTTATTGTAAATATTCTATGAGCAAGCTCTGGATACATATATTCCAATGTAGTTAGATGAGCATGTGTTGCACACAAAATTAAATCCATATCTTTTATATTTGTATTTTTCACATTTACAGATTGATGGTTTAATAAATTTACGTCATATTCTTCTTTCATGACCATTATTGCTTCATCTGTTGAATATTCTCCAGTCGATGCACGAAGTCCAGCAGAACACACCTTTATATTGGTTATTCCTTTATCTTCTAGCATTTTCTTCATTAAGCCTTCTGCCATAGCACTTCTACATGTGTTTCCAGTACATATAAACATTATATTTTTTATTTGTTCCATGTGTTGATTCCTCCAATATCTTTCTACCGATAGTATATAACATTTTGGTGGATTTAATCAAGGTTTATGCTTGATATATTTAATGAATTTTCACACACTGCTAATAATCACAATAGTTTTGCTAGTTTATTAACTAAACTGTTATAGTTTCATTTTTTAACTATATATTTACTGCAATTAGCCCTAATATAAATCCAATTATTGTTCCTATGGTACTTGCTTTTCCTTCATAAATTTTATTGGATTCCGGTATTAATTCTCCTGAAACTATATACAGCATTGCTCCAGCCGCAAAGCTTAGGCACACAGCGATTACATCTTGCGATATTTCACCAATTATTTTTCCAATTAGTGCTCCTATCCCTGTTGTTACTCCAGAAAGGATTACATAATATAAGACTTTAGACGTTTTCATTCCTCCATTTTTCATCGGCACAGCCATTGAAATTCCTTCTGGTATATCATGTATGCATATCGCAATTGCAAGAGAATAACCTAACGTTAGTGAAGCTCCAAAACCAGAACCTATTGCAAGTCCTTCCGGAAAATTATGTATTGCCAAACCTATACTTGTTACAATTCCTGCTCTTAATAAATCTTTTTTATTTTCTTCTTTTATGCTTCTTAACATTTGAGAATTTTCGGTAAATTTTTTATCAACTAAATAATTGCAAACAATCATACAAAATATACCTAATGCTATTCCTAAAATAACATTAGTTATAGATGCAATTTTTAAAGCTTCTGGAATTAAATCAAAACTTAATATAGAGGTCATTAGCCCTCCTGCTAATGACAGAATAAAGCTTAATATTTTATTTGATGGATTTTGAAACCTTACACCTATTATTCCACCTAAGGTTGTGCCAAATGTGCCAAAAAACAAACCAAGCATTGTAACTTTTAATAAATCGTACATTTTTTCTCCTATCTTTTTTGTACATTTTATTTGCTTAGTTTGTTTTTTATTCTAAAGTATTTATATTATTTCAATTTTTCCATCATCTGTTGTATACATTATAAAATTATTCTCTTCATTCTTCATAATAAGCCAATTCTCCTTATTTTTGTTAAACACATTATATCAAAAATTAAGTATTAATCAATTGTAATCTCATACAAAACAAAAGATGATGTAATTATAAAATTTTCATCATCTTTTTCTGCATTTTATACTATATTTAATATTTTAAATTTTAGTTCTAATTATTCTTCATCATTTCCTTGTAATTTTTCTGCTCTATCTGCTGCAATTAAGTTATCTATCATTTCATCTAAGTCTCCATTTAGGAAGTTTTCCATTTGATATATGCTAAGCCCTATTCTGTGGTCTGTTATACGTCCTTGTGGATAGTTGTAAGTACGTATTTTTTCACTTCTATCTCCACTTCCTACTTGGCTCTTACGCTCATTTGCAAGTTCTGAATCACGTTTTTGCTTTTCTACTTCATATAATCTAGATTTTAAAAGTTTCATTGCATATTCTCTGTTTTGTGTTTGAGAACGCTCTGTTTGACACTCTGCTACTATTCCTGTAGGTACGTGTATTAATCTTACTGCAGATGATGTTTTGTTTACGTGTTGTCCTCCGGCACCAGAAGCTCTAAATACTTCTAGTTTAATGTCTGCTGGATTTATTTCTATTTGAACATCTTCTACTACTGGTAATACCGCAACAGTTGCTGTTGAAGTGTGAATTCTTCCACTTGCCTCTGTTTCTGGAACTCTTTGTACTCTGTGAACTCCACTCTCAAATTTTAATCTGCTATAAACTCCTTTTCCAGTAACCATGAATGATATTTCTTTATATCCTCCAAGTCCTGTCTCATTTTCATTTAAAACTTCTATTTTCCAGTGTTTTCTTTCTGCATACATTGAATACATTCTGTATAAAGTTCCAGCAAATAATGCTGCCTCGTCTCCACCGGCTCCAGCTCTAATTTCACAAATTATGTTTTTATCATCATCTGGATCCTTTGGTATAAGTAATATTTTTAGCTCTTCTTCTATCTTTGGAAGTTTTTCTTTATTTTCATACAACTCTTCTTCTGCTAATTCTTTCATTTCTGGGTCATTTAGCATTTCTTGAGCTTCTTCAATACTCTGTTGTACTTGTTTATATTCCTTATATTTTAATGCAACCTCTTCTATTTCTGCATGCTCTTTCATGAACTTTGTCCATTCGCTTGTATTTGCAATAACTTCTGGGTCTGCAATTTTTTTATTAAGTTCTTCGTATCTATTTTCTACTGCTTCTAACTTTTGAAACATAAATTTTCTCCTCTATATTAATTTTTATAAGCGTAATAATTATACACCCAAAAGCCTATAATTTCAAGTATTTTCCTAAAGCTCTACTACATTGTATTGTAGGTTAGTCAATCATTTGTCACAAATTATTTAAAATAAATACTTTGAGCACCTATATTGCAA
>OKSE01000498.1_pt1 | contig 23216 bp, 20 predicted proteins | sample 1633631 | NCBI WGS metagenome assembly OKSE01 (sample SAMEA3541555, study PRJEB24748) | human gut metagenome | biome: human gut; feature: human-associated habitat; material: faeces | place: China | collected 2012 | reverse complement strand
AAAACTGTATACTATGTCTTTGCACTGTTGTATACTATGTTACTACACTGCACACCGTGTTCTCCTGTCTGAAATACAATCGCAATGCTATCAATCTAAAAAGAGAGCGTGAAATCACGCTCTCTAAAATCATCATAATTATAAAACTTTATATAATTGTTCCGCCGCCAACTACATATTCACCGTCATAGAGGACTGCTGCCTGACCTTTTGAGATTGCTCTTTGAGGTTCGTCAAAGACAATGTGCAGGGTGTTATCGTCAATCTGTTCAACGATTGCGTCCTTTTCGGGCTGGCTGTAACGAACTCTCGCCTTGACTTTAATCGGTTTGTCGATTTTGTCACAGGTGATGAGGTTTATGTCCGTTGCATAAAGCTCCTTTGAGAAAAGCTCGTTGTTATCGCAGAGAATAACCTCGTTGGTGTCAAGATTCTTTTCCTTAACATACATAGGGTGGGGGAGTGCAAGTCCAAGACCTTTTCGCTGACCTACGGTGTAACGGATAATTCCCTTGTGTTCACCGAGAATATGACCTTTGGTATCAACAAAATTACCGTTAGGATAAGTTCTGCCCGTGTACTGTTCAATGAATTTTGCATAGTCCCCGTCGGGAACAAAGCAAATGTCCTGACTGTCGTGTTTTCGTGCGTTTATCAAACCAAGCTCATTTGCAATTTCACGCACCTTTTCCTTTGTATATGTGCCAAGAGGAAGAAGTGTTTTTGCAAGCTGTCTTTGTGTAAGACAGTACAGCACATAGCTTTGGTCTTTTGTGCTGTCAACCGATTTTTTCAGCAAATAGCGGTCTGCACCCTTGTCATACTCAATTGTTGAGTAATGCCCCGTGACAACGCAGTCAAAGTCAAGCTCTTCTGCACGGCGAATGAGCTTTTCAAATTTGATAAAGCGGTTGCAGTCAATGCAGGGATTCGGTGTTGTACCGTTTTCATAGGCTCTGATAAAGCGGTCGATTACATTTTCCTTAAAGCTGTCCTTGAAGTTATAGACATAGTAGGGAATGCCGAGCTTGAGGCAAACTCTCCTTGCATCATCAATGTCATCAAGAGAACAACAGGTTTTTTCTCGCTTTTCACCGATATCTTTGTTATCAAAGAGCTTGAGGGTAATGCCCGTTGCGTCATATCCCATATCCTTGGTAAGAAATGCGGCAACCGAGCTGTCAACTCCTCCGCTCATTGCAATCAATGCTTTGTTAGTCATTTATTCCTCCCGAACAGATTTGCGTTCATAAGTAATTTATCAGCCGAGTCTGATCATTTCGTCAATGCACTTTCTTGCGTCTGTGATAGTCTGATCGTCAAGCTTGATTTCCTCTCCGCCGTTGCCGTTAAGGCAGTTGTAAACATCAACAAGTGTTGTTGATTTCATATTCGGGCAGATGAGCTTTAATGTAAGACCGTAGAAATTCTTGTCCGGACATTCATACTGCAAATGTTCGGCAATGCTGATTTCTGTACCGATAATGAATTCCTTTGCATCGGATTCCTTTGCATAATTCATTATGCCCGATGTTGAGCCGACATAATCAGCCATAGCAACAACTTCGGGAGTGCATTCGGGATGAACAAGAACGAGTGCGTTCGGATGAAGCTCCTTAGCCTTTTTAACATCCTCAACATTTACGCAGGCATGAATCGGACAACCTCCGTTGAGAAGCTTGATGTTCTTGTCGGGACACTGCTTTGCAACATAGTCTCCGAGGTTGCAGTCAGGGATAAAGAGAATGTTCTTATTGTCAAGATTGTTTACGATTTTAACAGCCGATGAGCTTGTTACGCATACATCGCAAATTGTTTTGAGTTCTGCCGTAGTATTGATGTATGCAACAACTGTGTAATCGGGATACATTTTCTTAACCTGAGAAATAAGCTGTTTGTCCATCTGGTCTGCCATACTGCAGCCGGCAACAGGCTGTGCAAGGTAAACAGTTTTTTCAGGTGAAAGGATTTTGCAGGTTTCAGCCATAAATCTTACGCCGCACATAAGAATGTTCTTGTTTTCGGCTTTGCTTGCGTCAACACTCAGCTTGTAGCTGTCGCCCGTGTAATCTGCAATTTCAAGAATTTCATGCGCCTGATAGCTGTGGGCAAGAATACAGACATCCTTTTCCTTTTTCAGCTTGAGAATCTGTTCTTGTATTGATGAAATATTCATAATAGCTTTCCTTTCAAGGTAATTAAAATTACTCCCCCTTATTATACATTTTCAGCAGTTTATATGCAATAGCTTTCGGTGTAAAAAAGCTGTATTTTTTGCGTTTTTAACAAGAAACAGCCCATATTTTTGGTTGTATTTAAAAAAATATTTTTGTTCCTTTAGACTTTACACATAAATGAATATGTGCTATAATTAGGTATAATTTTTGAATAGTATCATATCCCAAAGTTAGAATGGGTTAAATTAGGGGGATTATGTGATGAAAAAGACAATTGCTGTGTTATTTGCAGTTATGATGATGTTATTGTCGGCAGTTCCCGCATTTGCTGCCGTAAGTCCTCAGCCGAATACATTCAAATATAAGGTTGAAGTTATTCCGACAGAGGGCGGTAACGGTAATTATAAGTTCACAACAGGTATTGACGAAAACGGCGAACAGCATGTTTACATTGAGCCGATTCCTTATGACGGTTATACTTTTGACCACTGGGAAATTTCGGGCGGTCCTTTCAGAACCGACAGCAAGTATACAGATGCTAAAATGAATATTATTATTTCAGGCGACCTTGTTTGTACTCCTTATTACCGTAAGGCAAGCAGCGGCGGCACAACAGGTCCTGTTGCTACAGCTACGGCAAAGAAAGATGATTCAACAACTTCACCAAAGACAGGCGCAAGCGATGTTGTACCGTATGCAATTTTAGTTCTTTCTCTTGCGGCTTGCGGTGCGGCTGTATTTAAGCTTGTAAAGAGCAAATAATCCAACCTTAACTAAAAATCAAGAGACTTCTCATAAGGAAGTCTCTTTTTTATTCATTAGATGTTTGAATAATCAGGTTTTGTATTGCAGATGTAGTAGTTTGTAAATTGTAATAAAATTTTACTAACAAGTAATGATTAATTGACATACTGACACAAAAATGATACAATATGACCAATTGGGAGTTTTTGATATGAGCAGAAAAAGAAACAAATTTCTTATAGCTTTGATTATTTTGCTTGTGGCTGCAATTATCGGCACACTTGCGTACATAGTCGTTAAAAACTTAAATGAAAATAACGAACGAAAAAGTCTTGATAACATCGCAGGCTCGTATGCGTCAGGCATTGAAAACGGTACAACCTCTGCAACAGAAGTGACTTCACCGTCAATCAATGTGAAAAAGGTCGAAAATCCGATTGATTTCAAGTCGCTTCAACAGCAGAACAGCGACATTTATTCGTGGATTTACATTCCGAATACAAATGTAAATTATCCTGTTTTGCAAAGTCATCTTGACGATAACTTATATCTTGACCACGATATTTATAAGAATTACAGCTTTTCGGGCAGTATCTATTCGCAGATGTGCAACAAGCGTGATTATTCCGACAGAGTGACTGTGCTTTACGGTCATAATATGGCAAACGGCTCAATGTTTGCAACGCTCCATCGCTTTTATGATGCCGATTTCTTTAACAAGAACAGGTACATCTATGTTTACACTCCCGACAGAAAGCTTACATACGAAATTGTGTCAGCTTTTGAATATGATAACCGACACATTATGAATTCGTTTGATTTTTCCGATGATAATGTATTTTCGGATTATCTCAATATGATTAAAAATCCACATTCTGTTTCTGTGAACAAGAGAAATACGGAGCTTACTACCGATGATAAAATTCTTGTTTTAAGCACATGCTTAAACAGCGGTGACGGAAGATATCTTGTGCAGGGAGTGCTGAAGAAAGATGAACCGACAAAATGAAAGTTCGGCTGAGGCAACAACTGAAAATATAGAAAACAAGCTTGATCCGAATACACCGGAAATTCTTGAATCAAAAAGAGAAAAGAACAGTAAGGAGCATGTAAGCAATCTTTCAAGGCTGGATATAGAAGGTTATATTTTCAAGGACAGCAAGTTAATAAAGAAAAAGAAAAAAGTATATACAGATGTGTACGGAGTTGATTCCGACAGCATTGTCGTGAATAGTAACACCACAAATCACTATAAAAAGCATAGATCAAAGTCGCATCATCACCATTCAAAGCATCGAAAGATGAAAACCTGGAAAAAGGTGCTTTTGTCAATCGGCTGTACATTACTTGGTTTAATTATACTCACCGTAGGCACGGTTGCGTATTTGATTTATCAGGGCGGAAACGAGCTGTTTAATACGGATATTCATGTTACCGCCCCACAGGACATTGAAACCGAGGAAAACGGTAAGTATGTCGTATACAACGGTGAAACATATCAGTTCAACGAAAAGGTGACGAATGTTCTGTGTATCGGTGTTGACAAGCGCAACCTTGACGAAAATAATAACAGCAAAGTCAAGGCGAGCGGCGGTCAGGCGGATGTGCTTATGCTTGTGTCAATCGACACTTCAAACGGTAAAATAACGCTCTTCAACATTTCGAGAGATTCGATGGTTGATGTCACAATGTATTCAGCAGGCGGTGCGTATGCCGGTACGGAAAAACAGCAGATTTGTCTTTCGTATTCATACGGTGACGGTAAGGAATCAAGCTGTGAAAATACGGTAAATTCAGTTCAGAGGCTGTTCTATAACATTCCGATTAATACATACTTTTCGCTTGACCTTGACGGCATTTCCGCTCTCAACGACAGCGTTGGCGGTGTTGATGTTGTGTCACCCGAAACAATCGGGGAGTTTGTTGAGGGAGAAAGCTATCACCTTGTCGGACAGCAGGCTGAAAGCTTTGTCAGAACCCGTGATACAAGCAAGACCGATTCAAACAATATGCGTATGCAAAGACAGAAGGTTTACATTCAGTCTTTTATGAATACGGTTCTTCAGCAGACAAAGGAAGATTTAACCACGCCAATCGATTTGTTCAATGCGTCCGCTCCGTATTCATGTACGAATCTTAACCCGTCAAAGGTGTCATATCTTGCTCAGCAGGCTGTGCTTGGCGGTATGAACGGAATTGATATGGTTTCAGTCCCCGGTCAGGTTACAATGGGTTCAAAGTACGCAGAATTCAATGTCAGCGAGGCAGAATTTTATCAGCTGTTTTTGAGTATTTATTATACGAAAATAGAATAATAATCAAACAAATAAAATGCATCAGATTCCAAGTAAGGTTCTGATGCATTTTTGTTTTATGTGCAATGCGGTTGTTGAATCGTGCAAATAATAACAATTCTGCGCTCGGGCATAATATGTTTTAATATCGCAAACTTTTTTCACGAATAGGGTACGGCGGCTCGCCGTAAAAAAACAGACAGCCGATTATCAGCTGTCTGCATTTTGTTCCATATTTAATTTGATGCGGAGGTTGTTTCCTTTGAAGAAGTGCCGCCTGTGAACAATTCTTCAAAAACGAAGCTTGCAAACTTCTTTCTCTGTTCTTCAAGGTCTGAAATTTTGATTGTTGATGTGATTGCACCGTTCCATGTTTCGGTTTTATCATCATAGTACCAAAGACCTTCTTCAGGAACATAATACTGTTCTACATCATAGGAAAGATATGTGAGAGCGTGAGAAACAAGTGCTGTGATTTCGTCCTTCTTGAGGTTTGTTGTTACAAGAGGACCGACAGAGCTTACAATTGAAACAATCTGACCGAGGTCTGCACTTTTCATACTTGTGAACAAAGTTTCAAGAAGCTTTCTCTGTCTTGAGGTTCTGTCCCAGTCGTCACCGTCAAGACCGATTTCGTTGCCGTCCTCGCCCTTTTTAAGACCTCTGTTTCGAGCATACCAAAGAGCCTCCTGACCGTTGAGATGAACAGTACCGGGTGCGTCTGTGATAGTTGTTCTTGTGTCAGCCTGATTGTTCTTGTACATCTGATAGTTGATGTAGTCAATTTCGTCCTGAGTAACTTCCATATCAACACCGCCGAGGGTGTCGATAATCTTCTTAAAGCTGTCAAAGTCAACAACCGCATAACGGTCAACCTTGATGCCGAAGTTTGCCTCAATTGTCTGAATTGAAAGCTTTGCTCCGCCGTAGTTATAAGATGCGTTGAGCTTGTCATATCCGTAACCCGGGATATAAACATATGTGTCACGCTGGAATGATGTCAGTTTAAGCTTTTTGTGATTGTTATCAATGGTCATCATAATCATTGTATCACTTCTGCCGTGTTCATCGCCGTTTGAATTATCTTCGCCAAAGAGCATAACATTAAGCTCTTTTGAGTTCTGCAGAAGTTCACCCTCTGAAAGCGAAAGATTTGTTGTGTCGCCCTCAAGCGGTGCAACTGATGAGTTGGTAGCTGCTGTGTTGTTGTTGTTTGTGTCATCAAGCTCTTTGAAGTTGAGAGTGTCAAGAAATGAATAGTAGTAGAGCATTCCGCCGCCGCCCAACAGGAAAATTATCGAAAACACAAGACAAAGGATTCTTTTAAGTCGGCCTTTTTTATTATATAATTTTTTGACCTGCTTATTTGAGCTTATGTCAATAAAATTGCTTTTCTGACTGCTTTTTTCGTAATTTGGCATATTACTCCTCCAATCGGGTAAAAAGCACACAATACATAAGTATAGTTTATTATACCATATGAGAATTTCTTTTAATGCTAAATTAGAATTAAAATCTGCCTTTTCGTAAAGTTTTAGCGAAAAATCTGACTGAGAATATAGATTTTTTTGTCGGTAACTGTCAATCCTGTTCATCAAGTGACAAATAGAAGGACGGAAGGAACTCTTTTTCAAACACCTCGTTTTCGGGCATATTCATGTTGTGAATTGATTTTTCGGTTGCCTCTTTTGCCTTTGAAAACTCGCTGTTGCCCATTTTTATTTCTTCAATACATTTTATGAGTGCGGAAAACTTGTCCGCCGCTTTTACATATTTTTTAAGTTCATCGTCACCTGCACCGTTCATTTTGATGATTTTATCCATATCGTCCTTAAAATCATCCGGAAGCATCGACACAAGCCTGTTGCCTGCCGTTGTTTCAATCTCCTTGTAGGCATTTTTGATTTCGGGGTTGAAGTATTTTACGGGAGTCGGCATATCGCCCGTTATGATTTCGGTTGCATCGTGAAAAAGTGCGAGCAATGCGGCTCTTTCGGCATTGAGATTACCGCCGAAACGCTTGTTGTGAATCAAAACAAGGCAATGTGCAATCATTGCAACATCAAGACTGTGTTCGCTGAGGTTTTCACAGCGTGTGTTGTTCATAAGTCCCCAACGGTTGATGTACCTCATTCTTGAAAGCATTGCGTAAAAATGTGAAATATTCATAGGTAGTTTCTCCTGTTTTTTGCTAAAAATTAGTGCAATTTGTATCGCATTATGTTATAATGTAATCTAAATGTGGGTGTCTTTTGAATAAATGACGGTGAAGGGCATTTATATTACTGATTATACTATTCATAATTTAAAAGTAAAGAAATTATCGAAAAAAAGATTTTTTCAGACTTTTTGCTCCGTGGAGGGTTTTATGCCGAGCAGAATTTTGCAAAAATATCCAACACAAAAACTATTCGGTTTGCGTGTGTTTCTTATATCAATTATAACTGCAACAGCACTTTTTCTACCGTTTATCATAATGGGTGGCGGTGTTTTCTATTATTACGGTGATTTCAATGTTCAGGAAATTCCGTTTTATCAGCTTGTGCATGACGCCGTAAGAAACGGTGATACGGGTTGGATGCACAATGTTGACCTCGGAACGGATATGCTCTCAAGCTTCAGCTTTTATCTTCTTGGCAGTCCGTTCTTTTGGCTGACAATTCCGTTCCCGAGTGAGGCTGTACCGTATCTTATCGGACCGTTGCTGATTTTAAAATTTGGCTGTGCGTCACTTTCCGCATATCTCTATTTGAAAAGATATGCGGCTGACAGGAATTTCGCTCTTGTAGGCGGATTGCTGTATGCATTTTCGGGATTTTCAATCTACAATGTGTTCTTTTTCCACTTTCATGAACCAATGATAATGTTTCCGCTGTTGCTTGCGGCACTTGACGCATTCATCTATGACGGAAAAAGAATAGTGTTCACACTTGCGGTATTCTCCGCCTGTGTTGTGAACTACTACTTCTTTGTGGGACAGGTTCTGTTCGTAATCATCTATTTCCTTATGATTACGCTTACCAAGACCTACAAATTTAAAGTTAAAAATTTTCTCCTGCTTGCACTTGAGGTTATCATAGGATTCCTTGCAACGGCATTCATACTGCTACCGTCAGTGCTCGGCTTAATGGGAAACCCAAGGCTTGCCGAGCTTCCGAACGGCTGGGATTCGCTTGTCTACAGTCAACCGCAAAAATACTGGCTGATAATTTTAAGCCTGTTTTTCCCTGCAGATATGCCTGCGTTCCCTGTATTTACACCCGGCTCAAATTGCAGATGGGCGTCTGTTGCGGCATGGTTGCCGCTTGTCGGAATGACGGGAGTTATCGCATATTTTCAGGTTTGCCGAAAAAGCTGGCTCAAAAAGCTTCTTGCCGTGCTTGCTGTGTTTGCGTGTGTGCCTGTTTTGAACAGTATGTTCCAGCTTATGAACAGCTCAATTTACTACGCAAGATGGTTCTATATGGGCGTGCTTATGCTTGTTCTTGCAACAATCAAGGCATTTGAAAACAGAAAAACCGATTGGAACAGGGCGATTCGTTGGTCGGCGGGAATTACGGTAGGCGCAACTCTGCTGATAGGCCTTATGCCTGTTAGCTATACGGATGAGGAGAGCGGCGATATTCAAAATACGGTTATCGGCACTCAGGCAACATTTGAACGCTATTGGCTCTATGTTCTTATGGCTTTGTTAAGTCTGCTTGCGTTCGTTCTCATCATCAAAAAATTCAGACGAAACAAAAAGAAATTTACGGTTATGCTCACTGTTGGTATCCTGAGCGTTTCGCTTTTTACCTCATATTTTATAATCGCCACAGGCTATTTCTCAAGCAGCAGTACAAATACCATCAAAGAAGATATCATAAACAGGCGTGACGGTATCACAATTGCCGATATTGACAATGTTCGCAGTGATTTTTACGAATGTGTTGACAACACGGCAATGTTCTGGCAGATTCAGAGCATTAACTGCTTTCAGAGTTCTGTTTCAACATCTATAATGCAGTTTTACGATGCACTCGGAATTACAAGGGATGTTGCGTCAAGACCTGACCTTGATGTATACGGACTTCGCCCGTTTCTGAGTTGTAAGTATCTTTTTGATTACCGTGGCGACGGAAAATCGGGAAGTCTGAATTCATTTGTTGACGAAAACGGCAACACAAGAATGCCGGGTTGGAAATATCTCAGAACGCAGAACCGTTTTGATATTTACCGCAACGAATACTACATTCCTATGGGATACACCTTTGATAAGTTCATTGCCGAAGAAGAATTTGACCTTGTGACGAACGCACACAAGTCCGAGGCTTTGCTCTACGCAATGGTTCTTCCCCGTGACCTTATGAAGAAGTATTCTGATATTACGGGCTACAGCGATGAAAAGTACAAGCTTTTGTACGGCAAACATCCGGAGGATTACGACAGCATTACGGAAAAGTTTGATTACGGTAATTCGGAGTACAAAAAGGTTTGTAATCTCAGAGCCTTGAACAGTTGTACTTCATTTGAATATACAGATAACGGCTTTAAGGCTGTTTACAATAATACAAAGGGTGACGATAACCTGTTGTTTTTCAGCGTTCCTTACAGCGATGGTTTTACCGCAACTGTAAACGGCAAGGCGGCAGATATTGAAAAGGTTGACTACGGCTTTATGGCTGTTAAGATTCCAAAGGGCGAAAGGTGTGACATTGTATTCACATACGAAACACCCGGATTTTCAACAGGTGTCAAAATCAGCCTTTGCGCATTCGGAGCATTTTTAATCTACTGTGCGGTTATTGTGACCGTTAAAACAGTTAAAAAAAGAAAAAATAAAAACTGATAAAGATACAATCAGCATTTAAGTACGGAGGTATTTATTATGTTTGGAAACAAAATACTTGACTTCAAAGACGAACTTTTAAAGGATCTTAACACACTTCTTTCTTTTGAATCGGTTGACGGTGAAAAGAATGACGAGTGCGATAATGCCTTGAATTTTATTCTTAAAAGAGCAGAAGATTTCGGTCTGACAGGGGAGAGAACAACCGACAAGAGCGGTCATATTACCCTTGGTGACAGCGGAAAGCTTTGCGGTGTGCTTACTCACCTTGATGTTGTTCCTGCGGGAAACAGCTGGAGCGTTCCGCCGTATGCGCTTACCGAAAAGGACGGCAGACTTTACGGCAGAGGAATTGCAGACGACAAAGGTGCGGCTCTTGTTACTCTCTATTGTTTGAAAGCAATCAAGGACAGCGGTGTAAAGGGTGTGAACACTCTGCGTGCTATTTACGGCACGGGTGAAGAAACGGGTATGGAGGATATGGAAAATTATTTCAAGAAAAATCCACTTCCCGACATGGCATTCACTCCCGACAGCGACTACGGCATTTGCTTTGCCGAAAAGGGTATTCTTCAGCTTGAAGTCAGCACACTTTTAAATAATGCAACAACACTCAGCCAGTTCCATGCAGGCAGAGCAGTTAATGCAGTTCCCGACAGAGCGTATGTAATGCTTGATTCATCAGACTATGACGAGCAGACTCTCATGCGCCTTGCAGACGCAAGTGACGGTGATTTTGAATTTAATTACACTATTGACGGTCTTATGATAATCAGCCGTGGCAAAGCGGCTCATGCGTGTGAACCGGACAAGGGTTACAATGCCGCAGCGGCACTTGTTGACCTTATCTCAAATGTTTACACAACAAAGGAAACAGGTTCAATCTGTTCATTTATTGACTACGCAATTAACAAGGAAACAAACGGCAGATCACTCGGTCTTAAAATGAGCGACGCTGTTTCGGGCTCGCTCACCGTAAACCTCAGCAGCGTGAATATTGAGGGACAGACCGCAAAGGCTGTGTTTGATATCCGTTATCCCGTTACCGTGAGCGGAAACAGAGTTCTCAAACAGTTCAAAAAGGTTGCAAAAATCAGCGACCTCAAGGTTACTGTTCTCAATCACGAAGAACCGCTTTATGCCGATAAGGACAGCAAGCTTGTAAAGCTTCTCTCTGACGCTTATGAAAGCGTAACATGTGAAAAGGCTGAGCTTTATTCAACAGGCGGCGGAACATACGCAAGAATGCTCGGAGGTAACGGTGTTGCATTCGGTCCTGCATTCAAAAACGATGATGTCCGTATGCACAATGCAGACGAAAGTATGGATAAGGAGAACTTCTTTAAACACGCTCAGATTTGCCTTGAGGCAATGTACAGAATGTTTACTGACGGAGAATAATGCGTTTCGTTATGAACAAATTCAGATGAAAAGGGAATGCTAATGAATACGGAAAAAACTGTTAGAAAACAGGCAAAAAAGGTTCTTGAGGGGAATCGGTCGGTAATTATTTCAGAGATAATGGTCGCTGTGCTTGCATTTTTGACAGGGCTGTTTGCGTTCAGCCTTGCAATGTCTGTGGCAGGACTTTATGATGTAAAAAATCCGAATCAGACTCAGCAGATGCTTACAATGATTTTCGGACTTGTATTTTTTGCTTTTGTTGTTGTGTGTCTGCCGCTCATAAACGGAGTTTACAGAAGTGTGTGTAATGTAGTCAGGGGCAGAGAGTGCAGTTCTCTTGATGTTTTTTACTATTATAAAAAGCCGAAATTATTTTTTAAGTCTGTTATTCTTGATGTAATTTCAGTCGGCTTGTTTTTTATCATAAGCGGTCTGCTCAATGTGTTCAATTATCTTAGTGCGGTTTCGGATAAAATAATTGACAATTCACCCTCACTCACGGCGGTTTTGGCTGTATTGCTTGTTTTGGCGTTTATCGTCAGCACTGCGGTTGTTGTGGTGTGTTACATTATTTTTGTTCATTATACATTTTTGGCTTACGGTTTTAACGAACATCTGCCGCTCGGAATTTATCTTCCGAGAATGATGGCTTTTTCAATAAAGAACTTCATCCCCACAATAAAGCTGTTTATCGGTTTTATCGGTTGGGCGGCTTTGTGCTTTTTTGTTGTTCCGGCATTTTATGCCGTACCTTATTTTCTGACAACCTCTGCAATGTCTGCAAAATGGTTGTTCGAGCTTGAAGGGAGCAGAGATATTATATGTTAGTTTCACTTTGTATGATAGCCTATAACGAATCGAATGCTTTGAGCGGACTTTTCAGGGATATTGCACTTCAGGACTATCCGCATGATAAAATTGAGGTGGTATTTGTTGACAGTATGTCAACCGATGATACTAAAGAGAAAATGGAAAAATTCCGTGATACCGACTACGGCTTTTGGAATGTGTCCGTTGTTCAATGCGTAAAGCGTAATCAGGCAACCTCATGGAATGCCGCTCTGATGACCGCAAAGGGCGATGTTATCATAAGAGTTGACGCTCACGCAAGAATTCCGAGAAACTTTGTTTCACGAAATGTTTATAACATAAAGCAGGGCGAAAATGTTGTAGGCGGCGGCAGACCGAATATCACTTCAAATGTTTCAAGCTGGAAGCTTACCTTGCTTGCGGCTGAGGATTCTCTGTTCGGCAGTTCGGTTGCTTCGTACAGACGGCCGCTTGCGCAAAAGGAATATCTTGACAGCCTTTTTCATGCGGCTTACCGCAGAGAGGTTATTGCCAAGGTCGGCGGATTTAACGAAAATCTCGGCAGAACCGAGGATAATGAATTTCACTACCGCATTAGAATGGCGGGCTACAAGATGTGCTGTTGCCCCGATATTATTTCGTATCAGCATTCACGAAACGACCTTCACGGAATGATAAGGCAGAAGTATTCAAACGGACGGTGGATAGGACTTACACTCTCGGAATGTCCCGGTTGTCTTTCATACTTTCACTTTGCACCGTTTCTTTTTGTAATGGCACTTCTCGGCTGTTCCGTGCTTGCATTTCTCGGACTTCCGCTTTTTTTGTACATTCTTTTGATAATTTACGGAATGTTTGATATTGTAAATGCTGTCGGATGTTGCACAATGAAAAATGTTCAGCCTCAGTTTGTGTTTTTGCCGTTCATTTTCCCGTTGCTCCATGTTGCCTACGGAATAGGTACGATTGTTGGTTTGATTCAGATTCCGTCATGGCGGAAGAAAATCAAAAACAGCGGTGCGAAAGAACACATTGAAAAGGTAAAAAGAAAAATCAGGGAAAACACACTTCCCGGTCATTCATACAAATAATTTTTTGGGCGGATAATCTCCGCCCGTATTTGATATTTACGGAGATACTTATGACTGAAAAAGTAGAACTTACCCCCGAACTTTTGCGTGAGTTACAGCTTAAACAGCTTGATATGCTCGTGTATTTCAGGGACTTTTGCGAAAAGAACAATCTCACATTCTATCTCATCGGCGGTGCGTTAATCGGTGCGCTCAGAAACGGCGGATTCGTTCCGTGGGATGATGATGTTGATGTTATGCTGCCACGGGAGGACTACGAAAAGCTGTACAAGCTTTGGCATGAACAGGGCGCAGACGGAAGATTCCGACTTCTCAAAACCGACAGCGATATGTTCACGGGCAATATTTTTATGACCGTAACCGACACAAATTACACTATGGTCAAGACAAATCAGACCGAGGTTGATATTCCGCACGGACTTGTGCTTGATGTATTTCCGCTTGATGTTTGTCCCGACAGCCGTTTTGCACGCAAAATGCAGTATGTGTGGACAATGCTTTATTCGCTGTTTTTGGCTCAGGTTGTTCCCGAAAAGCACGGCGGAATTGTGGGAGCAGGCAGTAAGGCTTTGCTTTCAATTTTCAGAGGAAAAAAGCTCCGTGAAAAGATTTGGAGAACTGCCGAAAAGCATATGATTAAGTACAGGCTTGATAAAAACAAGTGTGTAACGGAGCTTTGTTCAGGCCCTCATTGGATGAAAATTGAGTATCCCAAGCACATTTATTCGGGCGTTGATTATGTCACATTTGAGGGCATAAAAATGCCGTGTATGTCTGGCTATGACGAGTATCTCAGAATGGTTTTTGGTGATTATATGCAGCTTCCGCCGGTTGAGGACAGAGTGCCACACCACGATATTGCATATCTTGACCTGAACTCACCGTGTGAAATTTATGATAGCAAAAGAAATAATAAGTAAAAATAACGGTGCATTATGGAGCTTATAAGAGATAATTGGACTAAAAATGACTATGATGATTTTGTAGAGGAACTTCGTTCATATGCCGATGAAAAGTACAGAAGCTTTCATTCCTCATTAATTCCCGACAATGACAAGGACTTTTTTATCGGAGTAAGAATGCCTGTTATGCGAAAGCTCGGCAAGGAAATTTCTAAGGGCAACGGACGCAGTTTTTTGGAGCAGACAACCGATAATTCTTATGAAGAAAAAACAATGCGAGGTATTGTAATCGGTTTGCTCAAAACCGAAAGCTATGAAGAATTTTTGATGTACTGCGATGATTTTGTACAGCGTATAGACAGCTGGGCGGTTTGCGACGGCTTTTGTGCAAATTTAAAGCAGACGAAAAAGTATAAATCAGAATTTTTCCCTCATGTTTGTGAATACACCAAAAGCGACAATCCGTGGATAATTCGTGCAGGTCTTGTGCTGATGCTTGACTATTATCTTGAAGATGAGTACATAGACACGGTGCTTGAATGTTGTGACAATGCGAAAAATCCGCATTATTATGTGAGCATGGCAAGGGCATGGCTTGTTGCAACAGCACTTGCAAAGTGCAGAGAACAGACTATGCGGTACATAAAGTCAAATTCGCTTGATAACGCAACCTTTAATAAAATGATTCGGAAATGCGTTGAAAGTTTCAGAATTGACGATGAAACGAAAAAATATCTCAAAACCCTGAAGAGATATTGACAAATCCGAAAATCGGCATATAATATAATCAACAGTTGTCTTCGGGGCGGAGTGAAATTCTCCACCGGTGGTTAAAGTCCACGACCCTACTCAGTACAGTAGGCTGATTTGGTGAAATTCCAAAACCGACAGTAGAGTCTGGATGAGAAAAGACAGTGTAGCCACAGAACCGTAAAGGCCGTGCTATCTCCCCGAGGAGAAGGCATGGCCTTTTTTAAGGAAGGTGAACAAATTTGACTGATGAGGAATATATGCAGATGGCCCTGGATCTTGCTGAAAAGGCCCGCGGGGCGACAAGTCCCAATCCGCTCGTCGGATGTGTCATCGTAAGTCCTGATGGACACGTGGTGGGAAAAGGGTATCATCACAAGGCCGGTGAGCCCCATGCCGAAATCAATGCCATGGACGACGCAGGCGAGAAGACTGCAGGCGCTACGGCTTATGTGACTTTGGAGCCCTGTTCCCACTATGGCAGGACGGGGCCCTGTTGTGAGGCCTTGATCAAGGCCGGTATCAAAAAAGTTGTTGCCGCGGCCACAGACCCCAATCCCCGTGTATCGGGGCGCGGCTTTCGCCGCCTTGAAGAAGCAGGTGTCCTGATCCTCCTTGGAATCCCACACCGGGTTGAAGAAGCCGATGGCATCGCACAGGCTGTTCTGCTCGCCGGTGTTGTCGTTCAGGTCAAGGGGCTGGATAAAGTTTTCATCGATGAGCCGGGCCTGACGCTCCCCCACCAGCCCCGGGCCCAGCACCCGCCACAGCAGGCCAAAGGCCGCGTAGGGCACGCCGTTGGCGCGGTACTCCCGGGGCTCCTGATGGTGGTCGAACATCCCAAAGCCGATATCGTACACGATGCCGTCAAAATCGTCAGGCACGGTAAAGCCGCGGGTGATCTTGATATCCGGGCGCAGAATTTGCAATAGCGCCGTAGCAAACACATCGTCGGCATGGAACTTGCCGGCGTGGGTAAAACCGTTTGCGGGAATTTTCATGGACTTGATACCTCGTTCTCCTAGTTTCGTCTGGTATCAGTATAGCACAATCCCGCCCGTGGGACAACAAAAAGGAGCTGCCGTACGGGTGCGGCAGCTCCAGATTGGTTCTATTTACAGCGCCGAATAGCCGAAGCTGTTCACCAGCGCGTCAATGTGCTGCCCGGCCTTGCACAGGGGGCAGTCGCGGGAGTCGAAGCTGGCGTAATCCGGCAGGCTGGTGGGGTCGAAGATAGAGGTGACCGGGTAACCCAGACACTCGTGGGTGGTGGCAAAAATAGCCGAAAGCCCGGCCACGATGCCGCCGTAGTAGTTTACGGCTTCCACAGCTGCCTGAATGGTGTAGCCGGTGGTGATGGATGCGGCCAGAATGAGGACGTGCTTGCCCTTGACCATGGGAGCAAGATTATCCCGCAGAATGATCTGGCTGCCGGAGGTGTATTCCGGGGTGACGATGTAGATGGTCTTGTGGGCGTTCATATTGGTAAAGCCGTCCTTGGTCAGCTCGTTGGCAAGGCAGGTGCCAATGACCTGTGTGCCGTCCAAGCAGAGCACGGTATCCACGATGGTGCTGTGCTGGTAAGCGCTGACCAGCTCCTTTGCCACGGCTTTTGCCTCGGAAAGGCGGGACTTTTGGGTGGTCACGTCGATGTAATAGTTGATGTGGCTGTGGCTGGTGGCAAAATGTCCCTTGGCCACCCGCAGGAACAGTTCGCTTTTGCTGGTGGGAAGCTTGACCATGTTGATCATTGTACAGCACTCCTTTTTTCACCGGGCGCAGCTGCGCCGCAAAATACAAAACAGCGCGGCAACCCGTCCCGGTTGCAGCGCTTATTTTTCTTCTCTGCCTCTTTATTGTACTGAAAAATGCCGCTGTGCACAAGACACAAACCTGACGAAAAACCTTGCTTTTTTACAGACATATCGCCGAAAACTTGGATGCAAAGGCCGCTGCCGCCCGGAATGCTGCACCGCAAAGGGTACGCAGCGGCAAGACCGGTACGGCGGCGGGGGAGGAACACGCTTTTTTGCGCAGCACGGAAAATTTTGCAAAAAGGACTGGTATTTTTGCGGGTTTTGAGTATAATATAAGAGATAGTTCAAATTTGAAGTAAAAGGAGAATCACATCCATGGCACAGGCAAAACAGGATATGGGCTCTGGCAGCGTAAAAAAGCTGATGCTGCAGCTCATGATCCCGGCGGTCGTTGCACAGGTGGTCAACCTGCTGTATAACATCGTGGACCGCATTTACATCGGACATATTGCCGGCATCGGCGCGGCAGCGCTGACCGGCGTGGGCTTATTCACCCCCATCCTTATGCTGCTGAACGCGTTCGCCATGCTGGTGGGCGCGGGCGGCGCGCCCCGCACCGCCATTGCGCTGGGGCAGGGCGACAAGGAGCAGGCGGAGAAGATCATCTCCAACAGCTTTACCATGCTGCTGCTCTTCTCGGTGGTGCTGACCGTGGTGTTCTACGCCGGAGCACCCACCCTGCTGCGGCTCTTTGGTGCCAGTGACGCCACCCTGCCCTATGCGCTGAGTTACAGCCGCATCTACATTCTGGGCTCGGTGTTCGTGCTGCTGGTGCTGGGCATGAACCCCTTCATCACCACGCAGGGCTTTGCCAAGACCAGTATGCTTACCACCGTCATCGGTGCGGTCATCAACATTATTCTCGACCCCATCCTGATCTTTGGTCTGGGTCTGGGCGTGCGGGGCGCTGCCATTGCCACCGTGCTCAGTCAGGCCGTGGGCGCGGTGTGGATCCTGCACTTTCTCACCGGCAAAAAGACTATCCTGCGCCTGCGCAAGGACTATATGCGCCCGGAAAAGAAGGTCATCCTGCCGGTGATGGCGCTGGGCGTCTCCACCTTTGTGATGATGTCCACTGAGAGCCTGCTGTCCATCAGCTTCAGCTCCAGTCTGGCGCGGTACGGCGGCGACGTGGCTGTGGGTGCCATGACCGTTATCACCAGCGCCTCCCAGCTGTGCACCCTGCCCATTCAGGGCATCTGTCAGGGCGGTCAGCCGGTGATGAGCTTCAATTTCGGCGCGGGCAAAAAGCTCCGCGTCAAGGAGGCGTTCCGCTTCCAGCTGCTGCTGTGCAGCTGCTACACCTGTCTGTTCTGGCTGCTCATGATGCTGGCGCCGGGGGCTGTGGCGGGCATCTTCACCTCGGATACGGCGCTGATCGACTACACCACATGGTCCATGCGCATCTACATGGCCGGTATCTTTGCCATGGGCTTCCAGATCGCCTGCCAGCAGAGCTTTATGGCGCTGGGACAGGCCAAGGTCAGCCTGCTGCTGGCCTGTCTGCGCAAGATCATTTTGCTGATCCCGCTCATCTTCATTCTGCCGCACCTGCTGCCGAACCCGGTGTTCGGCGTTTTTCTGGCAGAGCCGGTCAGCGATATTCTGGCGGCCACCATTACCACCATCACCTTCTTCTCCCGCTTCAACGGTATTCTGGAACGGGGCGCTGCAAAGGTATAATAATAACAACAAAGGCTGCTGCGCATTCTGCGCAGCAGCCTTTGTGCTGTGTAATTGATTTTAGACGGCCTCCGGCTCGCCCAGAGCCAGTACTTTTGTCAGCTCAGCCTGCACCTTTGCGTTGGTGGCATCGGTGACGGCCAGCACGTCGGAATAGAACTTTTCCATCTCGTCACGGGTGGAGAAGGTGGCCACATACATCTGGTTGCCCATGGCACCGGACAGTGCCTCGGGGATGCGGTCCACCATGCGCATGTTGTCCTGATACTTCTGCATCAGCTGCTCGTGGCTGTAAACGAAGCTCTTGCCGTCCCGGCGGCCGGCAAAGGCGCAGTAGTAGTGCTCACCCACCGGCATATCGGTGCCGCCGAAGGCAATCATGTCTGCCCAGATCTTGTACACGTTGGTGGAGCGGGCAAAGTCGATCATGTCCGGGGTAAAGCCGCCGCAGGGGCGCATGTTGACTTCCAGCGCCACGATCTGACCCTTTTTGCCCATGCTGGACTGATCCTCGGTCATGCGGAAGAACTCGAAGTGGACAAAGCGGCTCTTCACCCCAAAGCTCTTGACGGCGGCACGGCCCGCGGCGCGGGTATCCTCCGGCAGATCCTTGATGATGTAGTAGATGGAGTTGTCATCGTTGTTCACGATGTCCATGATGGACACGGGGCTTACGTTGCCCGCCTCAAAGATGGGGTTGCCGTGGGCGTCAATGATGGCATCGTAGCTGTTCACCTCGGCACGGACGAACTCCTCCATGATGTAAGCCACATCCGGGTGCTCCTTCTCCTTGTAGGCCAGAAATGCCTCCAGCTCTTTGTCGCTGGAAAGGCGGTGGGTATCCGAAGCGCCCACGCCGTTGTCCGGCTTGACCACCACCGGGTAGCCCACCTGTTCCACAAAGGCCTTGCAGCCTGCAAGGTCATCCACCATGTGGTAGCGGGCGGTGGCGATACCGGCCTTCTGATAGTACTCCTTCATCTTGCTCTTGTACTTGATGCGGGGCATATCAGAGGTCTGGAAGCCGCTGGTAATGTGGAAATCGGTGCGCAGGGCGGCATCCCGTTCCAGCCAGTATTCATTGTTGGACTCCAGCCAGTCGATGCGACCATACTTGAAGGCGAAAAAGGCCACGGCGCGGTACACCTCGTCGTAGTTTTCCAGACTGTTCACCTTGTAGTACTCGTTCAGGCTTGCCTTCAGCTCCGGCTTCAGCTCCTCGTAGGGCTGGTCGCCGATGCCCAGCACGTTCAGGCCGTTGTTTTTCAGCTCCCGGCAGAACTGCCAGTAGTTCGTGGGGAAGTTGGGGGAGATAAAAATAAAGTTCTGCATAGTATTTGTTGATTCCTCTTTCCGTTACCTCTATGATTGCAATGCCCCTGCGGGGCGGGACAGACTTTAATATTGGGAAACAACGGCGCGTCCATGGACGCGCCGTTGTTTCGTTTTCACAGGATGGGTCACTGCTGGCCCAGAATGTAGGGCATATAATACGCCACCTGCTTATACCACCAGTTCCAGTCGTGGTTGACATCATGACCCCACAGGTCTACCCAGATGGGGATATGCTTTGCTTCAAAGATGCGCTTGAGCAGCCATGTGGTGTCCGGCTGTTCCCAGTCGCCCTGACCGCAGCAGATGACAGCTTTCTGGCTGCGGAACAGCTGCATATAGGGGTGATCCTCCGGGAAGTTCTTCATGTAGTCCACGGGGGAGTTCATGTACACCAGCTCGTCCATATAGTCGCCAAAGCCGTAGTGAGCAGTGTAGATGCCGCTGAGTGCCAGACAGCCGCAGAAGATATCCGGGCGGCGCAGATACAGGTTTACCGCGTGGGTGGCGCCCAGACTGCACCCGAAGGCGATGATGCCGGGCAGGTCGCTCCAGCCGTTGCGCTGCTGCGCCAGATGCTGAAGCATCGGAGCGGCCTCGCGGGTGATGTAGCGCAGCCACTGCTCATAGCGGCGGATGCGCCAGTAGGGATTGCCCTGTGCGTCCGACCATGTTTCCTGATCCATGGTGTCGATGGAAAGCACCATGATCTGCCCGGACTCGATCCACGGGGCAAGGGTATCGGTCATGTGGAAGTTTTCAAAATCGAAGAATCGGCCGTCCTGACAGGGGATATACAGCATCGGGCGGCCTGCGTGGCCGTAAAGCTTGCACTCCATATCCCGTCCCAGTTCCGGGCTGTACTCCTTGAAATACTGCATCTCCATGGTGTTTCCTCCTTTGGTGTGGTTATGGTGTTACCCTTCTCTTATTCCTCCACCTCATACAGCAGGGTGTGGAACACGAAGGGCAGCTGTTTTTCCCAGCTGGCCTCGCAGTGGGTGCCGCCGGGCACGATGCGGCTGGTCAGGTGGATGCCCCGGGTCATCAGCTTGCCGCTCAAGGCAGAAAACTGTCGGCGGATGCCCTCGTGGTTGCCCATCTCACGGGAGCCGTAGTCCATGTACAGCACTGTGCCGGGGGCAAGCTTTGCGCGCCCCACAAGACCGGAAAGCTTATCCGGTGCCACCCAGATAGAGGGCGACAGCGCCGCTGCGCGGCTGTAAGTATCGTTATATTGCAGCAGAGCGTACAGGCTCATCAGCCCGCCCATGCTGCTGCCGCCGATAAAGGTATGAGCCCTGTCCGGCAGGGTGCGGAAATTCTGGTCGATCAGGGGCTTGAACCGGTGGATGAACCAGCTCATGGTGGCCTGTCCCTTGCCGTCAAAGTGGCCGTAGGTGGGGTCATCGAAGCGGTAGGGAGAATACTCCACCAGACGCTCGTTATTCGCCCCGGCGTTGCACTCGATGGCCGCCACGATCAGCGGGGTGTCGGTATAGTCCAGATAATCTGCCACGCCCCAGCTTTTGCCGTAGGTAGCATCCTCGTTGAAAAACACGTTCTGCCCATCGAACATATACAGCACGGGGAACCGGCGCTCCGGCTGTGCCTCGTACATGGTGGGCAGATAGACATACGCCCGGCGCTGTTCGGTGCCGTTGACCGCCGGGTAACTCATGCTCCATTTTTTGATCATGGTGCTTCTTTCCTCTCAAATCTTCCTGCAAGGGGCACAGGCGGCAAGCCCACGCCCTTTATAGGTAGTGTAGCACCATGCGGCGGGAATTGCAATGATTATAGAGCAAAGGGACTGCTGCCCCAGACGGTATGCAGCAGTCCCTTTAAAAGCCGTAGGGTGACAGGCGGCTCAATATTTCTTTTCCACAGGCACGATCCAGCCCTTGGTATCGGGGATCTTGCCCCACTGCATACCGGTCATGGTGTCGTACAGCTTCTGGGTGACAGGGCCGATCTTGCCGTCACCGATGAAGGCGTGCTCGCCCTTCCAGACCAGCTCCTTGACGGGGGAGACGACAGCAGCAGTACCGGTGCCGAACACCTCTTCCAGCTTGCCTTCGCGGGCAGCTGCCATGATGTCGGCAATGGCGATCTTGCCCTCAACGACCTCGTAGCCCCAGTCCTTCAGCAGTTCGATGCAGCTGCGGCGGGTGACGCCGGGCAGCACGGTGCCCACGGTAGCGGCGGTGTACACCTTGCCGTCGATCTTGAACATGATGTTCATGCTGCCAACTTCTTCAACGTACTTCTTTTCCACGCCGTCCAGCCACAGCACCTGTGCGTAGCCCTGCTCCTCGGCCAGCTCACCGGCCTTGATGGAAGCGGCGTAGTTGCCGCCGCACTTGGTAAAGCCGGTCAGACCCGGGGCGGCGCGGATATACTCATCCTCCACATAGATGCGCACGGGGTTGATGCCCTCGGCGTAGTAAGCGCCGGAGGGAGCGCAGATGATGCAGAAGATATAGTGCTTGGAAGCGTGCACGCCCAGACCCACATCGTTTGCGAACACGAAGGGACGGATGTACAGGGAAGCGCCGTCAGCGTGAGGCACCCAGTCACGGTCCACATCCACCAGAGCCTCGACGGCCTGGATGTAATCCTCAACAGGGATCTTGGGGATGCACAGACGGTCAGCAGAGTCCTGCATACGCTTTGCGTTGCACTCGGGGCGGAACAGCTGGATGGTGTTGTCCGCGGTCCGGTAGGCCTTCAGGCCCTCAAAGATCTCCTGGGCATAGTGAAGCACCTTGGCCGCGGGGTCGATCTGGAGGGGGGCATAGGGGACGATGCGGGGATCGTGCCAGCCCTGGCCGGCGTCATAGTCCACGATGAACATATGATCGGTCATGCTCTTGCCGAACACCAGAGTGGAGGACTCGGGCTTCTCCTTCAAAGTCTGAGCGCGGGTGATCTTGATCTCTTGCATAATGGAACAGCCTCCTAAAGGTAGTAAATTAACAGGCATAGGGCCGCCGCCCGTTCCGGGGCGCGCTGCTTCGGCGGATGCGGCCGGGGCTCCGGCTCTGCTCTGCCGCGGTACTGCGGTAAAACAGCAAAATAATCCAGCAGCACATTGCGGCACTGGGGCAGAACCGCCTGCCAGGCATATGCCATCAGGGCACCGGCCTCGTCATAAAACGCCAGCGGCTCATACAGGCCGCGCGTGCCGTCGCCCATGCTCGAGGAGGGGATCATGCCGACAGAGCCGGTGATCTGGCTGGCCTCGTCGGAGAGGATGTCGCCGAACATATTCTCGGTCACCACCACGTCGAACTGCCCCGGCGCACGGACCAGCTGCATAGCGCAGTTGTCGACCAGGACGTCCTCATAGGCCACATCCGGATACTCCTCCGTCAGACGGTG
>OKSE01000496.1_pt1 | contig 23338 bp, 19 predicted proteins | sample 1633631 | NCBI WGS metagenome assembly OKSE01 (sample SAMEA3541555, study PRJEB24748) | human gut metagenome | biome: human gut; feature: human-associated habitat; material: faeces | place: China | collected 2012 | reverse complement strand
GGCTATATCCTAGCCTTTTCAGCCCCGACGATTTCTAAACGGGACAGCAGTGATATTGGATATATTCTTCGGCATTGAGCAACTTAGGCTTTTTAGCAAGCGATTCGATGGTATATTGGAAATCATATGTTATCTTTCCACTACCCACAGTACCTTTCTTCGTAGTAATGAGAACCACGCCATTACCAGCCTCAGCACCATATATGGCAGCAGAAGCGGCATCCTTCAACACTTCCATAGATGCTATGTCATTAGGATCGATACCACTAATATCGCCTAGGCGCACACCATCTACTACATAGAGAGGATCGGAAGAACCATTGGAAGAGAAACCACGGATACGAACGGTTGGTGATGCACCCGGACGAGCAGAAGAAGAGACAATCTGTACACCTGCGGTCTTACCCTGAAGAGCAGCCTTGGCATTGGTGATGGTACGATTTTCCATATCCTCTTTCTTCACCTGAGAGATGGCACCAGTTACAGAACTCTTCTTCTGTACACCATATCCTACTACTACAACCTCATCCAGCACCTTGTTGTCTTCCTTCATATTTACCTTCAACTTGGAGGTGATGGCTGCCACCTCTTTAGTTTGATAACCTAGGTAAGAGAAGACCAAGGTCTTTCCTTTTTGTACCATGATGGAGAAATCTCCATCCAATCCTGTGACGACTCCACCCTTGGGGTCGTCCTTTACCTTGATGGTAACACCGATCAGAGGCTCAGCATTCTGGTCAACAACCAGACCCGTCACTTTCATCAGTTCCTGCGCCAAGGCAGCAGAACCGGAAATCATCAATAAGAACACGAAGGTCAGGAACCTTCTGTAATCATTCATTTTTCTCATAGATTTTACTCATTAAAGATAATACTTTATTAGTTAAGCTTTTATTCTTGTAAATCAGTTAATTGTTTACGGCTGCAAAGGTAGTACTTTTTATCATACACCTTTTTCTAACTTGTTTTTTTGTGTTACGTTTTTGTTCAAAATGGGGTTTTCTATATGTTCAAAAACTTGCGTATTTGTTAAAAAAGTCTTATAAACCTTGTATATATCAAGGTTTTATAGTACTTTTGCAGCAACTATCAAAACCATCGATTATGAAACGAACAAAGGTATTTTATAACGTACTCATCCTCTTGGCTGCCCTTCTTCTTACTGCTTGCCAGGACCAAAAAGACATCCCCGAAGTCTCTTCACCCGAGAAAAACCTCGTCCTGTCTGATCATATCTCCAACCAACAGGTGAAGAGCATCTGCGAAGACAGATACGGACAAATCTGGATAGGTACCTTCCGTGGTCTCAACAAGTATGATGGCAACCAGTATCACCAATACTACTGCGTGGACGATTCACTGGGATTGCCCGACAACAATATTACCGACATTTATCGTGACTCCCACAACCGACTCTGGGTAGCCACCGTCAATGGCGTATGCCTATACCAGGCCAATGGCAATTTCAAACGAGTAAGTATCAATGGCAATAACAAGAACATCGAAAAAATCCTGGAAGACAAGGAGGGAAGAATCTTCTTCCTCACGAAGACAGACCTATATCAATATGACGAAAATACCAACACAGCCATCACCAGGCTCTCCAAGATGCTGGAGAAGAACTGCTATTATATCTCTTGCCATATAGACCGAAAAGATGTGATGTGGATTGTTACCCCTTACTCTGTCAAGGGATATCGCACCCAAGACCTCAAACTTATCGCCCAAAGTTCAGTACAGAATTATCCCATCGTCTCTTTTCTCCTCAATGGGCATCAGCTCTACCTCTCTGGCTACAATGGAATGCAGCTCTTTGATACGAACACCCGGAAATGGCAACATCTCCCTGTAGCCTTGCAAGGCTTGCAAATCCCCAACGACATGGTCAACTGCATCCATCCGTATGGCGCAAAAGGCAATCTTCTGCTCAGCACCACCAAGCACGGATTATTCTATTTCAATGTCCAGGAGGGAACCATCCTGCCACAAAGCGACAAGAATTTCCCATTCGAAGTGCCTGATATGCAAGTCAACAAGATGTTTACCGACTCCAAGGGCAACCTTTGGCTCGGGTCTGAAGACGATGGCGTAAAAACCATCTACAGATACAAGGATATGTTTAACAGCATGCCTGCCCTTCAACGTGCCATCGGCAAACAGCCCGTACTCTCCGTAGCCGCCGACAGGAATCACCACCTTTGGATTTCTACCAAGAAGAACGGACTCTATATGTATGACTTGCAAACCCAGCAACTCAAGGACATACCGATGATTTCCTATAGCAACGGCAACAAGAAGAATGCCATCATCAACATCTTTGTGGATAGCAGCAATCATCTATGGCTAGCCAATGGCGACCATGTGGCAAAGTACCAATACGATGGCAACAATCTCAACAAGGTAGCCTCCTACCCTTGCTTCATGCCTATGGACATCAGCCAAGATGCAAAGAGAAACATCTGGGTATCCACGGCATCCGTCAACATCTACTGCATTTCAGCACAAAGTGGAGAGATGACCAAAAAACAACTCTTCCCTACCACTTTCTGCTTCATTCCCAGCATCATGCTCTTGCAGAATGACAACATGCTCATATCTGCCTTCTACAAACCTATCCTGGAAATGAATGGAGACAACTTCGATGTCCAAGAGTTTAAAGTGAATCCGGATGACTGGAAGAAGTGCATCAAGCGAAGTGTGTATATCCCAACCAAGAACTATCAAGACCGCAAGGGCAACATCTGGTTGGGTACAGTTACCAACGGACTCTTGAAGTATGACGCAAAGAGCCGCAAGCTGACCACCATAGCAGGAATCTCCTGCTCCGACATTTCCAGCATCGAGGAAGATAGAGATGGAAACATTTGGGTCAGTACGCTGTATGGACTCAACAAGATAGATGGAAAAACAGAAAAGGTAACCACCTACAACGAGGCTGACGGTGTGAAAGGCTTCCAATTCTACGATAGGGCATCGTGCAAGCTGTCAGATGGAACACTCATCTTCGGCGGTACCCAGGGACTCACCATCTTCAATCCCCAAAACGTAAACACGAACCAACAGATAAGTCTGCTTTTCGAAACACTCAAGGTACATAATGAGATTATGCTTCCTGGCAAGAATGGATGTATCAAGGAGAGTATGGAAGAATCACCCCATATCCACCTAAGCTACAAACAAAACAGCTTCAGCATCGCCTTTTCTGCCATCGACTACAGCGACTACAAGCACATCCATTACTTCTACCAAATGGCAGGATTCGACAATACATGGATTGATGCAGGCAATAACAACGAGGCGTACTACTCTAATCTGCCAGCTGGCAACTATACCTTCAAGGTCAAGATGGCAGGCAACGACTCCGACAATATCATCGCCGAAAAAAGCATACAGGTAAGCATCGCCCCTGAGCCTTGGAACTCTTGGTGGGCATGGTGCCTATACCTTATTATAATAGGATGCGTCGGCTTCGTGATCTATCGGCAGAAGATGCGCATCAGCATTGAGAAGAACATGGTTCAAAAGGCTAAGGATGAGAAGGAGCAAGAACTGCGCATCAACAAGATGAACATGAGTTTCTTCGCCAACATCTCGCATGAGTTCCGGACACCACTCACCATGATTTCGGGACCAGTGGAACAACTCTGTGAAAGTGAAAGCATCAACAAGCACGACAAGTTGCTATTGAACATCATCAACCGAAGCGTGGATAGAATGCTGAGACTCGTCAACCAGTTGCTCGACTTCAACAAGTTGGAGAACGACACACTCCGCTTGCACGTCAAGCAAACCGACATTATCACCGAGATGAAGCGCATCATGGACCTCTTCATCGTGAATACCGAGGAGAAAGGTATCACCTTGAACTGTCACGGACTAGAAGGTTCCTACCTGATGCTTCTGGATTCCGACAAACTGGAAAAGATTATCAACAACCTGATGTCCAACGCCATGAAGTTTACCCCTCGTGGCGGTAAGATAGATGTATCTTTCGACACCGGTACCACTAACAAGGGAGAACAGATTATCACCATCACGGTGGCTGATACCGGCAAGGGAATCCCACAGAATGAGGTGGAGAATATCTTCAAGCGATATTATCAGTTGAACAACCAGTCCACAGGCACCATCAACTGGGGTACTGGCATCGGACTCTACTATGCCCGCAGCCTGGCCGTCCTTCACCATGGCGATCTAAAGGCGGGCAATCGCAAGGACTGCCAGGGAGCCATCTTCACCGTTACCCTGCCTACCGATGAGAGCCTCTATGCCGCCAACGAGAAAGCCCCTTTGGAGCAAGACCAGAAGATGGCTTTTCCACTGCACGACAGTCAGAAAGTGGCAGACAAGGTAAGTCAAGACAACAGTACAGACAACCGTCCGAAAATACTCATCGTAGATGACGACACCGAAGTGGTGCATTATCTTCGTACCCTCCTGGCATCATCCTATCGCATCATCTATCGTTTCGATGCCGAGAGTGCCTTGAAGGCGACAAGGGAGGAAGAACCTAGCCTCATCCTCAGCGATGTGGTGATGCCGGGAATGAGCGGCTATGATCTCTGCAAGGAAATCAAGCAAGACATCCAACTCTGCCATATCCCAGTCATCCTGGTAACGGCAAAGACCACCACCGAAAACCAAGTGGAGGGTCTGAACAGTGGAGCAGATGCCTACGTTACCAAACCATTCACCCCCAAGGTTCTCCTGGCAATGATCTACTCACAACTCACCAACCGTGAGAAGACCAAGACCATCCTAACCAACGCCACGGAGACCGACAAGAACGTGGAAGAAGTGCTGTCGCCACAAGACAAACTCTTCATGGACGAACTCTATCATATGATGGAGCAGGAACTAGCCAACTCGGAATTGGATGTCAACAAGGTAACGAAACTGATGCACATCTCCCGCACAAAGCTCTACTACAAGGTCAAGGGACTCACAGGAGAGAATCCAAGCGTCTTCTTCAAGACCTATAAGCTCAATCGTGCTGCCACCCTCATCGTGGAAGGCAAGTACAACATCTCGGAGATTGCCTACATGACGGGATTCAACACCCTCTCCCACTTCTCAACCAGCTTCAAGAAGCAATTTGGATGTACACCGAGCGAATATAGTAAGAAAACTTATTAAATATCGATGCGAAATAGGTCCGTTTTGGGGAAAAATGCTTATCTTTGCATCTAGAATGGTTTAATAATAGAAAAAGAAAATAAATTATGAACGCAATTCACACAGACAATGCGCCTGCAGCTATCGGTCCATATAGCCAGGCTATCGAAGTAAATGGTTTTGTTTTTGCATCTGGTCAGATTCCTATCGACCCTGCAACAGGCAATTTCGTAGAAGGTGGCATCAAGGAGCAGACTCGCCAGAGCCTCACCAACGCCCAGAACATCCTGAAGGCAGCAGGTACCGACCTTTCTCATGTGGTTAAGACTACAGTTTATCTGAACAGCATGGACGATTTCGCAGCCATGAACGAGGTTTATGCCGAGTTCTTCAGCCAGCCATATCCAGCCCGTTCTGCCGTAGCTGTAGAGAAGTTGCCAAAGGGCGCCCTCGTAGAGGTTGAGGTTTTGGCAGCCAAGTAATTCTTCCTCTTTTCTGTCAGGAAGTAAAGTTTCAAGGTGAAAACATTCTTTAGATGGTATCAAGTATTACATTAAAGAATCTGATTATAGGCTATCGTTCGAAGCATCAGCTCCGGGCGATAGCCTCACCTGTTCATGCCTCGCTCCAAGCCGGTAAACTGACCTGTCTCATCGGAGCCAACGGAGTGGGCAAATCTACCTTACTCAGAACTTTAGCCGGATTTCAGCCAGCACTTGATGGCGAAATCCTGATTCAGGACAAATCTCTTTCCGGTTTCTCAGCCCAGGAACTCGCCAGAGAAATCAGCATCGTTCTCACATCGAAGACAGACCATGCCCAACTCTCTGCTGAAGAGATTGTAGGCATAGGCCGTTCTCCCTATACCGGTTTCTGGGGCACATTATCAGCTGCCGATAAGCAGATTGTTGCCGCTGCACTTCAGGAAACGGGCATTCAGCATCTTGCCCAGAGAAACATCAGCGAACTGAGCGATGGTGAGCGCCAGAAGGTAATGATAGCCAAAGCCTTGGCGCAGCAAACCCGCATCATCATCCTGGACGAGCCAACCGCCTTCCTCGATTTCCCCAGCAAGATAGAAACCCTACAGATGCTCCGCCGCCTGGCGCACGAACAGCATAAGTCCATATTACTGTCAACCCATGATGTAGAGTTGGCGCTCCAGCTCTCCGACCGTCTCTGGCTGATGGAAGAAAGCCGTTTCTCTATCGGCACTCCTAAAGAATTGGCTGCCGATGATTCCTTATCCAGATTCATCAATCGTGACGGCATCCGATTCAACAAGGATTCCCTCCGCATCGAAATCAAATGAGTTTTCGTAATTGTTTTTTTCTATGGTTGCACACAAGCACATGAAGAAAAATTCTCAAGTGGCTCAGTTTGCTAACTCAAGTAGCTCAATCAGCGAGTTCAGACGTCTCAGTTAGCTGATGCAGACGTCTCGATAAGCCTACGGATACGGCTCCGTTAGCCTACGCAGTCATATCCGTAAGCCAATACTGTCATATTCGTAACCCGATACAGCCATATTCGTAACCCGATACAGCCATATTCGTAAGCCGATACAGCCATATTCGTAACCCAGCACAGCCATATTCGTGAATAAGTTTTAGATAATTATCTATCATCCATCACGATTTACATACACCACGCACCTTAATACACTAATATACAGATACTTAAATAGCGTGACAGATACTCCGAAAACGGGAATATCCATCACGCTATACAGGAGAGATAATTACCTCATTATCAAACGTTTAAAGATTTAAAAAGAGGAAACGTGTAAAATCTAGCACTTTGAAAGCTAGGATACGTGCAACAATAAGAATACCAGGAAGTTATGAGACGTAAGATCTATAGTCAATTATTAAGATGGAAATCAGACGACAATGGGCAGAACGCATTACTCATTGATGGGGCACGACGTATTACCTATCGACTCCTTACGTCATTCACACCTCAGACTTAGCGGAAAAAGATGGGATAGTATATCTGCCACTCTATATGACACCCCTGCTATAAACAAGAGCTAGAAGAGGGCGTGCAAAGACTATATCTTGCACACCCTCTTCTCTTTTCCGATTCCTACAATATCTCCAACTGATCCTTTACCGCCTTATAGCAGCGGCGGGAAACCGTGATTTCCTCATGGTCGAAGGGAGGAGAAAAAATGCAGCGGAGCGTATAGTTCTCGATGCAGAGAAGATAATCGAGATTGATGATGCAATCCTGACGAACCTGAGCCAGAGAAGGCGACATGGAAAGGATGGTTTTTGCCGTGGTCTGCTTCTTCAACTTATAAATCTGACCGTTTGACAATTTCAACTGCCAAAGATGAGTATCTTCATCGAAAGTACAGCAAAACACATCATCGGGCTTCAACATTAATAAACCCGAAATAGTCTGAATGGCAAGACGCTTGGCTGATGTTTTCAACTGTCCATTCACTCCCGACAAATCCTGAGCTTTCAGAGAAGCCATCGCAGATACCGAAGGCCAGGAAGAGGACTCAAGAGCTGCAGAAGAATCTTTTTCATCTCCATCCACCATCTTCTGCCGGATACGGTCTACTACCAGTTCTAATTCCTCCTGCTGATAAGGTTTCAACAGAAAATCGAAGGCAGAGGCTCTGAGTGCCTCAATCATATACTTATCGAAGGCGCTGTAAAACACTACGATAAGTTCCATCGGCATTTCTTCTCTCAAAGACTGCAATACTTCCAAACCCGTCTGTCCAGGCATTTCAACATCGAGGAACAGCACATCGGGCTGCATGCTCATCACAAGGTTCTTAGCCGAAACCGCCGAAGAGGATGTGGCAATCACCTCAAAATCTACCAGAGTAGCCAAATCATCTTGCAACCTGTGGATGCTCTGTGGCTCATCATCCACAATCACAACCTTGATTTTATCTTGCATTGCTTGCATATTAGTATGTTTTAAAATCTTATGAAAAGTTTTCTACTTAAAGACATCGTAATCGTAATCACATGGAACTCCAATGCTTACGTGCATACCCTTCTTCGAAGCATTCTCCTCCCCAGGAATTCCTCTGTTGCTCTGCATCTTGAAGAACATCTTGCGTTCGTTGCTTGCATTAAGCATTTCGATGGTGCTGTTCAGGATTCTCAATCCGGTTCCCGTACTGGCAAAACCATTCTTCTTTTTTCTGTCAATAGCCCCCGCTTCCCCACATCCGTTGTCAGTTACCTCTATCCGGAGCATCGCGTCCTCTACCCAGATATTAACATCCAGCGAAGGCGTCTCACCAGTTTCTTCCATGCCCACAAACGCATGCTTCAGGGCATTCTCTACAGGAATCTGGATAATCATAGACGGCAGCATCAGCTTCATATCTACATCCTTAGCTATATGGAACCGAGGTTTCGGGAGGAACGGATTGGTTTCATGGCGAAGGGAAGAATAACCCATCACCATCTGCAATTCTTCCTCCAGACTTACCGCCATCTTATCGCATGTAAGCAAGTAGGAACGGAGTATTCGTATCAGGAGATGAAGCGGCTTGGCATCAACTTCCTTCGGAAGATTAGAGACAAAGATATTGAGCACATTAAACACGAAGTGAGGCGGGAAACGATTGCGTACATTCTCCATTTTCAGCGCCATCATCAGGTTCATCTCCTCCTGATACTGTTGCTTGTTGCGCAACATTTTGTATCGGAGAAAAGCGATGAGAGCCAACACGCTCATTAGCAGCAAACCGATGACCAGTAACAGGATAACGCTAAAGGATCTTACCTCTGCCTGCGTGGTGTGAGGGGAGAAGCAAGCGGCAAGCAACAGCATAAGAGCGAATATGCACAGAAGGCACACTCCGTTCTTTATCTGCATCGTTATCATCTTAATCCGTTCATTTGCCATGATAGACTATTTTAAATGAATTTAAGTTCCCGTTGCGAAAGTACGACAAAAAATCCAAATAAACAAAAAAAATAACAGAAAAACTCATTTATTCTATAAAAAAAAGAGAGAAAAGCAATAAAAAGTGTACCTTTGTAGTATGGAAATGCAATTATTTAAAAATATCGCCCCCCAAAATATACCTGAAAGGATGAACAATCCATTCAGCTACGAACCTCATCCGCTCTGCATCGAAGCATGCAGAGAGTTGCAGGATGAACTCTCACAGCGAAACGACTGGCGGGAGGAAATAGACCGTGGAAAGATGTTCGGCGTACTTATCGTAGAAGCCGCCAACAATAAGATTGGCTATCTGAGAGCTTATAGCGGACAGATTGGCGGCAGAAGCGACTGGGAAGGTTTTGTGCCAGCCGTATTCGATTATCTACAACCCGACGGATATTTCAAGGTACATGAGGCTGAGATTTCGGAATTGAACCAGCAAATCAGACAGTTTGAAGCCAACGAAACCCTGAAAAAGGCAAAAAGCCTAATTGATGATTTACAGCAAAAGCGCCAGGAAGTTATCGCAAACTATCAGACAAAGATAAAAGAAGCGAAAGAAAAGCGAGATGCAAGGCGCCAGGAAGCCCTTTCTGCTGGAAAATCTCTGAGCCAGGAAGAGGAAGAGGCGATGATAAAAGAGAGCCAGTTTATGAAGGCAGAACTGAAGAGGCTGAAAAAGTCGATAAACGAAAAAACGGCGTACGAAACGCTATATGAAAACTACGAAAAGGATTTGAATAGGGCGAAAAAGCTCCGCAAAGAGCTATCAGAAGCACTTCAGCAATGGCTGTTTTCGAAATTCCAGATGCTGAATGCGGAAGGAGAAACCAAGGATCTGCTGGAAATTTTCAAGGACGAGGCGGTTAAGATTCCACCTGCTGGAAGTGGAGAATGCTGCGAGCCGAAACTCCTGCAATACGCTTACCAGCATGGCTACAAGCCTCTACAGATGGCGATGTTCTGGTGGGGAGAGAGTCCGAAAGAAGAAATCAGGCATCATCTTCAGTTTTATCCTGCCTGCAACGGAAAATGCAAACCGATACTACATTGGATGCTGCCTAAAACGGTCTTTGAAACCCAACAGACCGAGGCTACTATATATAATAAGGTGGAAACGCTCTACGAAGACCGTGAACTGGCAGTCATCTATAAGCCCGAAGGTTTACTCTCGGTTCCGGGGAAAGATGCAGCCCAGCCTTCCGTCTACGCTCTGATGCGCAGGAAATATCCCGAAGCTACCGGTCCGCTCATCGTCCATCGTCTGGACATGGCTACAAGCGGACTGATGATTATTGCCAAGACCGAGTTTGCCTATCATCGTCTGCAAAAGGAGTTTCTGAATCATCGGGTTCAGAAGAAATACGTAGCCATCGTTTGCGGAAAAGACAAGGAATCGTGCAACCGGATTCTGAAAGAAGCTGAAAGCGGAAGAGGTTACATCTCGCTCCCCCTGATAGCAGATTTCCTAGACCGTCCACGCCAGATGGTAAACCGCGAACAGGGCAAGGAAGCCATTACAGAATACGAGGTTCTAGAGCGTATTGACGATACCCATCTGCGCCTGGCGCTCTATCCTAAAACGGGCAGGACGCACCAGCTGAGAGTGCATTGTGCTCATCAGGAAGGTCTGAATGCCCCTATCATCGGCGATCCGCTCTACGGCAACGAGCCGGCAACAAGACTACATCTTCATGCAGAGAAAATCACATTTGAGCACCCGATGACGGGAAAGAAGATGACTATAACAAGAAAGGCTGATTTCTAACCGAAACCAGCCTTTCTTCATATCTGCGGATGACAGAATCCGCAGAAACAGATGAAAACATCGTAACATCAGACAAAGAACATCACGATAACCTGAGCTATCACCACTCTGATAAACATGCCGAGCGGATAAACCGTAGCATAACTGATACTTGGCGTATCGCCATCCAGCGTCTCGTTGGCGTAAGTAAGCGCCATCGGATTCGCCATACTTCCACAGAGGATTCCGCAGATACTGCCGAAGTCATACTTCTTGGTCTTCAGGATGATGAGACCTACGATAACCACAGGCACAACCGTGATAAGGAAACCGATGCCTACCCACATCAAACCTTCCGGACGGACCACCGTCTCGAAGAACTGTCCACCTGCCGCCAGACCCAAGCAACCGAGATAGAGGGCAAGACCCAGTTCTCGCAGCATCAGACCCGCACTTCGCGTCATGTAAGAGATGAAATGCACACGAGGCCCCAGCGCACCAATCAGAATACCCATCACGATAGGACCACCGGCAATACCCAGACGCACAGGAGCCGTCATTCCAGGAATATCCAGAGGGATGGTTCCTACGGCAAGACCAAGAATGATTCCGAGGAAGATAGCGCCGAGGTTCGGCTCGTTCAGGGTCTTTACGGCATTACCCAGAAACTGTTCTACATGGTCGATACTCGTAGGGTCGCCAACTACCGTCAGTCGGTCGCCGTACTGCAGACGGAGATCATCGGTAGCCAGCAGACGGATATCACCACGAAGCACTCGGCTCACATTCACGCCATAGGAATTTCGCATCTGCAGACTGCCCAGGCGCTTACCGTTCAGTCCAGGACGGGTAACAACGATAATGCGGCTTTCTACCTTCGCATCAATCGCATTCCAGTCTACCTTATCATTATTCCACTCCTTATCCACCTTCTTTCCGAAGAGAATCTGCATCGCCGAAACCTCATCCTTATTGGTAACCACGAGCACATTATCATTCGTATGAAGAACCGTATCAGCCTGAGGAACTATCACCTGTTCGCCTCTCCACACACGGGAGATGATGAACTTGCGATGCGTCATCATCGTAATCTCTGCTATGGTATTGCCGTTCAGGGCAGGATTCACGATTACATATTGTCCGATAGACGTATGGTCATCATCATCATTACTGCGAATCTCCAGATCTTCCGGTTTCACAAAGAGTTTGCGCAAGAGCATCATCGCCAGAATAACGCCCACAACACCCAACGGATAAGTAACGGCACAGCCCAGAGCCGCACCTTCGCTAGGCAAGCCCAACTGCTGCAACGCCTGCTGGGCAGCACCAAGGGCAGGCGTATTGGTTGTGGCGCCACACAGGATGCCCATCATATCAGGCAGACTGATTGGCAAAATCCAGCACAAGCCGAGCGAGAACAAGGTTCCCACCAGGATGACAGCCAGACTCCAGAGATTGAGCGAAATGCCTTCGTGACGCATCGAACCGAAGAAGTTAGGACCCACATAAAGACCCAGCACATACACAAACATGGTAAGACCGAAACTTTCTGCAAACTCCAGCATGTTCTGGTCAATAGAGAGCCCTAGATGCCCCGCTATAATACCCACGAAGAATACGAAGGCTATGCCAAGGGAGATTCCTTTGACATGAATCTTGCCGAGGGCAAGACCCAAAGTACAAATCAAAGACAGGATGACGATGCCTTGCACCGCCGAATGCACGTTGATTAAATTATCAAACCACATAATGTTTCTTTATATCTATTCTAGATAAAACTTTAAAAGTTGCTTTTTATCGATGCAAAGGTACATTAAAATGCGAACAAAACAAAATAATTCCCATTTTTTTTTGTATTATTCTCGATTTGCAGTACCTTTGCATCCGTAAAATGTAATAAGAATGAAAGATATTTGTTGTATTGGGCACGTAACAAAGGATAAAATCGTGACCCCGAGCAGTACGGTTTACATGGCTGGCGGCACCTCTTTTTATTTTGCCTACGCCATCAACCAATTGCCAAAGGATGTAAGTTTCTCGCTCATTACGGCGATGGATCCTACAGAGAAGGAACCAGTTGAAAAAATGCTCAAGGCTGGAATAAACGTCACCTTGAACCCATCGCGCAATACGGTTTTCTTCGAGAATATTTATGGCGATAATCCTAACGACCGTAAGCAGCGTGTGCTTGCCAAGGCAGATCCTTTCACCATCCAGCAGCTGGAGCATGTAGAGGCCAAGGTCTTCCACCTGGGCAGTCTGCTGAGCGATGATTTCTCGCCAGAAGTGGTTGCCTTTCTTGCCAAGAAGGGAAAAGTTTCCATCGATGTGCAGGGATATCTGCGCGAGGTGAGAGACGAGAAAGTTTACGCCATCGACTGGAAGGACAAGCTCGATGTGCTCAAGAACACCTATTATCTGAAGGTAAATGAGACCGAAATGGAGACCATTACCGGACTGAAGGACCCGAAGGAAGCCGCCAAGCTGATTCATGCCTGGGGCGTAGCCGAGGTTATCATCACCCTAGGTAGCGAGGGTTCGCTGGTTTATGTAGATGATACGTTCTACGACATTCCAGCCTATCCTCCTCATGAAGTAGTAGATGCTACCGGATGCGGCGACACCTATTCGGCAGGCTATCTCTACAAGCGCCTGCAGGGAGCCAATCCGGTAGAAGCCGGCAAGTTTGCGGCAGCCATGTGTACCATCAAACTGGAGCACAACGGACCATTCAACCGCACCATTCAGGACGTAGAACGCATCATGAAATAAATTTTAGATAATTTATCCTATTATCTTCTTATTTTTGCCTGAATTGGTGTAACTTTGCATCCAATTATGGAACAGATTTCACCAATTCAGGCATTATTGCAGCAACGCACCCTGCTCCAGCTGGAGTATTATACCGAGAAAGAAGCCTTCCGCAAGCTTACCGAACAGATGGGCTTGCAGCGGAAGGTGAAACGAGGTGATGCCTGGTTCCCGCTACAGGTGGGAAAGAGCTTTTATAATTCGCTGAACCAGACAGCCATAGAGGTTTTCCGAACCTCTGACCAGGATATCGAGCACAATTTTGAGTTCGGTCGCCCCGTCATGTTCTTTATGGTCAAGAAGATGGGCAAGAATGAGAACCAGGGCAGCACAGCCCTCCAGCAGTCAGAAAACCCTTCAGACGCTAATCATAAAGTTCAAAATTCAAATCTCAAAGGTCAAAGTATTAAATATTTCTCCTTTACCGGAACCGTGAGCTATGTAGATGGCGACAGAATGGTGATTACCGTACCCGATTCTGCCCCTCTGCTCGAACTTCAGCAGTCAACCGAACCTATCGGCGTACAGCTATCCTTTGACGAAACCAGCTACAAACTGATGTTCGAGGCCTTGGACCGCGTGATGAAGGCGAAGAACAACCGTCTGGCTTATCTCCGCGATTTATTCTATTCCCATCAGAAGGCAGGAAGATTCTCCTTCGAACCGATGAAGTTCCCTTGGCTCAATCCTACCCAGGAAAGGGCTGTGAACGAGGTGCTTTGGGCGAAGGATGTGGCCATCGTTCACGGACCTCCGGGAACTGGAAAGACAACAACCCTGGTTGAAGCCATCAACGAAACCCTGATGCGCGAGAGCCAGGTTCTGGTGTGTGCACAGAGCAACATGGCGGTAGACTGGATATCAGAAAAACTGGTGGATAGGGGCATCAACGTGCTCCGTATCGGAAACCCGACCCGCGTGAACGACAAGATGCTGGGCTTCACCTACGAGCGCCGCTTTGAGAGCCATGCTGATTACCCTCAGCTTTGGGCAATCCGCAAGGCAATCAGGGAATTAAGAAAGAACAGAAAGAAGGGTAGCGAAAACTATCATCAGAAGATGGACAGGCTGAAGAGCCGTGCTGCCGAGATAGAACTCCGCATCAACGCAGAACTCTTTGGCGAGGCGCGTGTCATCGCCTGTACCCTCGTAGGTTCTGCCCATCATCTGCTGGAAGGCATGAAGTTCGGTACCCTCTTTATCGACGAGGCTGCGCAGGCTTTGGAAGCTGCCTGCTGGATTCCGATGAAGAGAGCCAGCCGGGTGATTCTGGCAGGCGACCATTGTCAGCTGCCGCCTACCGTAAAGAGTATTGCGGCATTAAGAGCCGGACTGGGCAAGACCCTGATGGAGCGCATCGCCGAAAACAAGCCCGAGGTAGTAACCCTGCTGAAAATCCAATACCGCATGAACGACGAAATCATGCGCTTCTCCAGCGACTGGTTCTACGGGGGCAAGGTGGAGAGTGCGCCTCAAATCAAATACCGGAGCGTATTGGATTATGACCATCCGATAACGTGGATTGATACTTCAAACGAGGAGAATCAGATAACCATAGAGGGGAAAGATGCTCCCGAGGATTCTGCTTCCACATCATCTTCTGAATCCGCATCATCTTCTGTATCTGCAACCAATCAGAATTCTGATTTGAACTTCAAGGAGCAGTTTGTGGGCGAGAGTTTCGGGCGTATCAACAAGGCGGAAGCCGAACTAACCCTGCTGACTCTAGCGGAATACTTCACCAAGATAAGCAAACGGCGCGTTTTGGAGGAAAGAATCGATGTAGGCATCATTTCGCCTTACCGTGCCCAGGTACAATATCTCAAGAAGCTCATCAAGAAGTATGAATTCTTCAAGCCTTACCGCCGCCTGATAAGCGTGAATACGGTGGATGGTTTCCAGGGGCAGGAAAGAGACGTTATCCTCATCTCGCTGGTACGTTCCAACGATGAAGGCCAGATCGGATTCCTGAAAGACCTTCGCCGCATGAACGTGGCGATGACGAGAGCCCGCATGAAGCTCATCATCCTGGGCAACAAGGACACGATGACGAAACATCCTTTCTACAAGAAACTGTGGGAGTATGTGGAAGCTATCAACAACAACGAATAAAATAAAGACTATTTTATGCTACAACGAGACTACATACAGCGACTGATTCGCGAGTTTATGGCGGCACTCGAAAGAATGTTCGAAAAGAAAGAGGTGGAGGTGAGACGTGAGAAGATCAGGGAACTCTACAATCAATACGTGGGCCCTTATGCCTTCTACAGCATCGCCACCATCGAAGACGTGATGAAGGCGATGGCAGGAATTGCCGATGAGGAGAAACGACTCTCCAAGATGGACATGCTTGCCGAACTCTACTATCACGAGGCGGATACCGTGGGACAGCCCGCAAGAGATGAACTGCTGAACAAGGCTTTCATGCTCTTCGATTATGTGGAAACCCACGGAGATACGTTTTCCATTGAGCGCCGCAACAAAATGACACAAATCAGACAGAAGATTGGAGATGCACTCAAATAAAATGAGTGCATTCTCCCCTCTCTTTCATATTTTTAGGATAACAAAAACTAATCATAAAGTTCAATGGTCAAAGCTCAAAGTTCAAAGTCTACAAACGACATGACTATAGGCTCGCCTTTGCGAGCCATCATCAAATTTGCGATTCCACTTATCTTGGGTTACATCCTTCAGCAGATGTATCTCATCATCGATGCCGCCATCGTGGGAAGATGGATTGGCGTGGGGGCTCTTGCGGCAGTAGGCGCATCCAGCTCCATCATGTTTCTCATCATGGGCTTCTGCAACGGTTCCTGTGCCGGTTTTGCCATCCCTGTCGCCCAGGCTTTCGGCGCCAGGGATTATGCCAAGATGCGGGCTTACGTAAGCAACAGCATCCGCATCGCCGTGGTGTTTGCCGTGGTCATCACCTTTCTTTCCTGCATCTTCTGCGGAAAGATTCTGCATCTGGTGAATACGCCGAAGGAGGTGTTCGATGATGCCTACATCTTCCTGATGCTGCAGTTTGCGGCGATTCCTTTCACCATAGGCTACAACCTGCTCTCCGGTCAGATCCGTGCCCTGGGCAACTCGAAGCAGCCTTTCTATTTCCTCATTACCGCCTCGGTCATCAACATCATTCTCGATGGCATTCTGATTCTCGGCATGGGACTGGGCGTAGAGGGTGCAGGCATTGCCACCTGGCTTTCTCAGGGAATTTCCGTGCTGCTCTGTATCTGGTTTATCAAAAAGAAGATGCAGATTCTGATTCCGAAGGGTGAGGAAAGGAAATTCGACAACAAGAAGGTAAGCATTCTGCTGAACAACGGCGTTCCGATGGGATTGCAGTTCTCCATTACCGCCATCGGTCTCATCATGCTTCAGAGCGCCAACAACGCTTTGGGAACGGTTTATGTGGCTGCATTCACAGCCTCGGTACGCATCAAATATCTCTTTACCTGCGTTTTCGAGAACATCGGAGTGGCGATGGCCACCTATTGCGGGCAGAACTTAGGCGCCCAGAAATTGGAGCGAATCGGACAGGGCGTAAGAGCTGCCATCAAGATGATGCTGGTTTATTTCGTCTTCACCTTCCTGCTCATCTATCCGTTTGCTGATGAGATGATGATGCTCTTTGTGGATAAGGGCGAGACGGAAGTAGTGACTTATGCTGCCCAGTTTATGCGCATAGCCAACTATTTCTATCCTTGTCTGGGCTTGCTCACCATCCTGCGCTACAGCATCCAGGGCTTGGGTTACAGCAATCTCTCGCTGCTGAGTGGCGTAATGGAAATGATAGCGAGATGCGGTGTGAGTCTCTGGCTGGTACCTGTCCTGGCGTGGACGGGAGTCTGCATCGGCGACCCTGTGTCGTGGTTCATGGCAGATATCTTCCTCATTCCTGCCTTCCTGTGGCTTTATAAGCATCTGAAGAAGGAGCAAACCCATACGCCTTGAAAGGGCAAAAACTTTAAAATTTGCATTAAAAAATATTCTGCTAAGGGTTAGGAAAATGAAAATTCGATTGTAATATAGGCAAAAGAAAAGAAATAAAGTAATGCAAATAAACAAAGAAACGATAGAACAGCTCTTCCGGCAGCATTATCTGAGGATGTACCAATTGGCCAGGGTACTTCTGAAGGATGATGCAGCCAGCAAGGATGTGGTGAGCGAAGTCTTTGCCGATGTGCTCGACGGAAAGACCCAACTGGGTCTTGATAACGAGACTATAACCAGCAATTCGCCCCTGCCTTCCACTAACGCCGGGAGCTATCTTCTGGTATGTGTGCGCCATAAATGCCTCAACCTGTTGAGCCGACAGAAGATGAAAGACCGGGTTCATCATCTTCTGAAAGCCGATACTTCGCCTTCGATAGCTCCCCAGGAAGCGACGATTGCCGAAATAGACAGGGAGACCGAAAAGTACGAGGCAATTCAGGCTTATATGGATGCTGAACTCACGCCACAAACCCGCAAAGTACTCGATCTCCGCTTTCGGCAGAAACTGAAATATCGGGAGATTGCTACGGAATTGGGCATCAGCGAAGTGGCAGTTTATAAGCATCTGGCACAAGGCATCAGAAAATTAAAGCAAAAGTTTAACCCTTAGCAGATTTATTATGGACAAGTTTGAAAAAATACTGGATATCATCGACCATCAGGAGAAGTATTCTGATGAGGAGATTCGTGAAATATTGCAGGATGAGGAATGCCGAAAACTCTATCAGACGATGGTGGAAGTGGATTCTGCACTTGAAAGCCCCTCTCCTATTATTAATGTAGATGAGGAATGGGAGAAATTCAGTCAGAAACATCAACTTCAGGAAGTATCCCATCCTATAACTTCCTGGCGTAAACTGGCAGCATCCATCGCCGGCTTTGTCTTAATTTCGGGTATTGCCTTTGCCGCAATCCATACTTACATCAAGCACAGCCAGGAACCAACCCAGGTAACGGCTGATACTCATCCGGAAGTCATAAAATCAGATTCCGCAAAGCAGGTAGCAGCAAAGGATTCCCTGACTCATCCGAAAACAGAAAAGCCAGCCATTCACAAGACTTTCGAGAATGTGACTTTCGAGCAGATGATTTCAGAGATTGCTTCTTATTATGATTTACAAGTGAAGTTTGAGAATAACGAGGACAAGACCCTCCGCCTCTATTACGAATGGAACAGTCATTCGAGCATCGAGAACATCGTAAAAGAACTGAACCAATTCGAGAACGTAAACATCGAATTGCAGCAAAACGAGCTGATTGTAAAATAACAAGCTTATCAAAAGTAAGCATAATATTATCGACTCTCAAAGTAATCATAAAGTTCAATGTTCAAAGCTCAAAGTTCAAAGTTAAAAAGTATCATTATGAGAAGATTTTCAGCCATCATATTCCTGCTGTGCACGTTCGCCCTGGCGATGAGCGCACAGCACATCCAGCGCAACTATCACGACCGCAGCATGTCGGACGTCCTCATCGACCTCGACAAGGCTTCCAAGCGCTACAAAATCAGTTTCATCTACAACGAACTGGAGGATTTCACAGTTACCCAGAACGTGAAGACAGCCAATATTCCCGATGCCATCCGCAAGGTAATCGGTTTCTATCCGATGCAGATGACCGTGGGCGACAGCCTCATCACGGTAGAATGCATACGCAAGAGCGAGCGCAAGCTGATAGGCAGATTGATAGACAATCACAATCTTCCTGTAGAATTCGCCAATATCCAACTGCTCAACCCGAAGGATTCCTCCTTTCTCTGTGGAGGCGTGAGTAACGCCAATGGCGATTTCGTCATCCCCTGCCAACAGAAGCAGGCCCTTATGAAGGTTTCGTTCGTAGGCTATAAGACCATTTGCAAACTGGTACCTATTGCCCGCATCGGAAATGTGAAGATGCAGGCGAATTCATACCTGTTGAAAGGTGTGACCGTTGAAGCCGCAAGGGTTGTAGAAAAAGTAGATAGACAAATCATCTTCCCTACAAAAGAGCAGGTGAAAACGGCTTCCAATGGTTATGATCTGTTGGACAACTTGTCTTTGCCTACCATTATCGTAAATCGAGCAGAACGCAAAGTTCTGTCATTAAAGGGCGGAGATGTGCAAATACGCATCAACGATGTCAAGGCTAGCATGCAAGATGTATTGGCTTTGCAGCCGGATGAAGTTACAAAGGTGGAATTCATCAATGTTCCAGGACTCAAATATGGAGACAGCAATCTGGATGCAGTCATCAACTACCAGGTCCGCCGACGTTATGCCGGTTATGTGGGTGGAGTTTCTACGATGCAAGGCACCAAGGCAGGTTTCAATAATAGCGACGGTTATTTCAAATACAATGTGAAGAAATCGGAATTCAGCATCAACTACAGTTTCTCCTATCGCTCGGTAGAGGAACGAAGCTATGAGAGTCTCGGTACTTATCATCTGCCCACAGGAGAAACTCTACATCGCAATTATTTAGGTTATGATTCTCCGTTCCTATACACCACCAATAATGTACAGTTGGGTTATAATCTTAGTGAGCCAGACAAATATACATTGAATGTACGGTTGAATTTCTACAATCACAACAGTCCTGTGAGAGGCATGAACCAGCTTTATCAGGAAAGCGGCAAGGCAAATCAATATCTGCAAAACAACAGAAAAATGCTGGAGCAGATTCCATCTCTGGACATTTATTATTCGCTCAACATGCCCCATGACCAGAACCTGGCTCTGAACCTGGTGGGTACTTACATCGGCACAGATTACCAGTATCGTATGAGGGAATATACGTTCAACAAATCGCCGGATGAATCTGTAAAGAACGCTCCTCTGACCGATTACAGTTATGATGCAACTGGTAGAAAGCGCTCTCTTATTGGTGAAGGAACATACAGCAAGAACTGGAAACAGATGGCTTTATCGGTAGGTGGACAATATAATATCAGCCACACAGATAACATCTATGTGGGAAGCAGTAATGCCGATACGGAATTGAAGTACAGCAATCTCTATCTTTTCACCCAGCTACAGGGACAGCAGAAGTGGTTCAGTTATCAGGTGGGAGTTGGCGCAACCAGGTCTTCCATCCATCAGGGGGAGAACGGATATAGCAAATGGCTGTTTCGACCACAGGTAACTTTACAGGCAAAGGCTAGCGACCGTCTGAGTTTTAAATGGAGCAGCAAAATCACGTCAGACATCCCAAGCCTTTCCGACTTGAGCGAGTTGCGCCAATATTCCAACAGCTTTGAGGCGCGTGACGGCAATAGCGGTCTGAAGCCATTTACCGGCTACAACAATACCTTGTCGGCTTCCTGGAACATTCCGCTGATGTCTGTGTACCTGGAGGGAAACTGGACGTATTACGACAAGCCTATAGCTACCTCTATCTTGCCCGAAAAGCGGGAGGATGGCTCTTATCTCTTTGTGAGCAAACCGGAGAATCAGAAGAGTCATGATTACAAGCACCTGCTGTTGACTCCAGAAGTTCACCTCATCAAGGATCATCTGGATTTGAACCTTATGTGCGAGTATCAGAATGTCAAGACAAAGGGTTTGGATTATTCCCACGAGTTCAATTACTTCAGTTATGGAGCAGAAATTCGGTACATGACGGGCAATTGGAACATTGGCTATGGTGCCTATAAGGTGGAAAAGAGTTTTTGGGGAGAAAAGACAAACGGCGGAGAGCCAACCTCCAATCTTGCCGTAACCTACAGTTATAAGAACTGGCAGTTTGGCGTTCTCGGATTATTCGTATTCTATCCTCATGGCTGCGTGTATAAGGATGAACTTTTCAACAAGTATGTGCAGCAGAAGAACAAGGTACGCCTTGCTGACCAGGGCAACATGCTTGTCTTTACTGCCAGCTTCAACTTCAGCCATGGCCGCAGATACCATACAGGCAGCCGTAAGCTGAACAATAGCGATAGAGATAATGGTATCAGATAGAATAGTTTTATATTTTCCTGAAATCACAAATAAGCAAAAGGCTGAACTTCCTAACCCGAAGTTCAGCCTTTTTGCATGTCATCAGTAATCCAAATACGCATTTTATCGTTTATAGACGACAAAAACAACAACTTTTTATCGTTTATAGACGATAAAAATGTATCAATTCTATCGTTTATAGACGACAAGCACCATTTTTAGGGCAATTTTGCGCTGGGACGATTACCCTTTTAAGAGAAGAAAACAATATTTCCAGTTAGGAAAATAAAATTCTCTAACTGGGAAAATATTTAGGATGAAAATGACTCAAAACAGACAGCTGAGACTCACTTTCCGGTTTTTCCGGCTCTAAATCGGGCAATAGTCTCAGTTATCCCGTTTTTACTTGCATTTTTTAGGAGAACATGATTTTGTATTTCAGCAAGGTCTAAATCTACTTTAAAGCAAAAAACAAAGCAATTTTGAGGGTTTGGGAGACCTAAAAAGAATGCTTTTGTAAAATCTTCCGAATAATCTATAGGGCTGAGACCGAAAACAAAAAGCTGCGAAATCTTCATAAGTCGTTGCTTTCTAGGGAATTAGATTATCGTCTCTTTTCCTTTTACTTGCTTCCATAATCTCAGTCTCAGAGTCTCAGTTGTTTTTAAAGCACCCCCTCTTCTTCTTATATACTTATATTATATATATTAATATATAATTAATTAATAATCAATAAGTTATAAAGACAAAGAAAGAGAGTGCGGAAGAATGGTACCCCCTTTATTTATAACTGAGACTCTGAGACTGAGACTCTCTGCTCATCCCGAACAAAAAAGCAGAAGTCTGCCAGCATCCCTGCCAGCAGACTCCTTTTCCATAAACCGAACCTAAATTTTACACTTTCTTTTTCTAGGAAATGCAATTACAATGTAAACCTAAATATAACCTATTACCTTGATGAAACTTCTAATACGCTTTTCTCTATTATAACGCTTTGCAAATGAATACCTTCTTAAGACTATTCAGCAACAGCCTGCTGCTCTACAGGAGTTTCCTGCTTGGCAGAATCCTCAACGCTAGCCTGAGAACTGATAGCTGTGCCTTCTACTGTTGAATCGGCTGGAGCTACTGTATCAACTGGAGCTACTGTATCAACTGGAGCTACTTCAGAATTACCCATCATTTTGCTAGAAGCAAAAACATTACTTACTGAAACCATTACCATAGCTGCGATAGCTGCAAAAACGAACTTCTTCATAATCTTATCTTTTAAACTGTTATTACTAATATTGTTATTTACTTTCTTTGTGGATTCATTATCAAACCCGCTATTCATTATCACAAGATGCGTGCCAGAAAATGAGCAAATCGACCACCTTCCCTGATTATCAGCCACTTATCATTTTCGTGTCAAAAACAGAGAGTGGGGAAAATGGGGAATGAGTGGGGAAAAAATCCACAAAAAAAATGGGGATTCCGTTCCAGATAACTTCCATTTTCCCCAAGAAACAGTTTTGTTTCACCCCGAATTCCGGATTTCTTTATTGCTTCAGATTCATTCCCAGCCATACAAGAAAGCATGGTTATCCCAAAAGAAAGCACAAAAGCTAGAAAAATGAAACAGATATAGCCCTCAAAATCGCTCCTTTTGGGAAGATACATTCCTTTTTCAAGTTATACGGAAGATTGATGATTTCGTTAACCACCTGATAATAAACCTTTTAGAAGAAAAGAAAGCGTTCCAGTTCCAGTTGTTCCAATTATTTTTTCAACAAGCACCACCCCAGATTTCACCCGGAACAACGCACAGCACACCCGG
>OKSE01000473.1_pt1 | contig 23892 bp, 17 predicted proteins | sample 1633631 | NCBI WGS metagenome assembly OKSE01 (sample SAMEA3541555, study PRJEB24748) | human gut metagenome | biome: human gut; feature: human-associated habitat; material: faeces | place: China | collected 2012 | reverse complement strand
ACTTTTCAGAGAGTCAGGTGGAAATGATAACTCCGCCGCTGCCAAGTGTAGGAGATCTGCGCTGGTTTCCAGCACATCGCCGGGCTGGATTGGCATCATATTTTTCTCGGCGACCATCCCCAGCGCTTCTTCCAGGGCAGTGATGTAATCCATCAGTTCCACCGGCGAGCTGTTACCGATGTTATACACGCGGTAGGGCGCGGAGCTATCTGCCGGGGAGCCTGTTTCAACGGTCCACTCAGGGTTCGGCTGCGGGATAATGTCCTGCATTCGCACAATCGCCTCAACGATATCGTCGATATAGGTGAAATCGCGCTTCATCTTGCCGTAGTTGTAGACGTCAATGCTTTTTCCTTCCAGCATCGCTTTGGTGAACTTAAACAGCGCCATATCCGGGCGCCCCCACGGGCCATAGACGGTAAAGAACCGCAGTCCGGTGGTCGGAATACCGTACAGGTGAGAGTAGGTATGCGCCATCAGTTCATTGGCTTTCTTGGTGGCGGCATACAGCGAAACCGGATGGTCAACCGAGTCGTCGGTGGAGAAGGGCATCTTGCGGTTTAAGCCATAGACGGAGCTGGATGAAGCATAGAGCAGGTGCCCGACGTTATTATGTCGGCAACCTTCGAGAATGTTCAGATAACCAATCAGGTTAGCGTCGGCGTAGGCAAACGGATTTTCCAGCGAGTAACGGACGCCAGCCTGGGCGGCGAGATGGATCACCCGGTTAAATTGCTCCTGAGCAAAAAGTCGGGCAATCCCTTCGCGATCCGCCAGATCGATTTTGTGAAAACTGAACAGGGGAGACTGGAGTAAATCCAGGCGAGCCTGCTTGAGATTGACATCGTAGTAGTCGTTCATGTTGTCGATGCCGACGACGTCATGACCTGCCGCAAGCAGGCGTTTACAAGCATGAAAGCCGATAAATCCTGCGGCTCCAGTCACTAAAAACTTCATATTCATCCTCCGGGCTCGCTGTGTCCCGCATTATTTAATGATTGATTTTACACTGGCTTGCCGTATGGATCACCTGCTTTACCCTTGCCGGAGGATAGCGTACCGGCGGAACGTATGCCCGGTATCGGCGCGGCGGATATTTTATCGCCAGAAGAGGAGTTAAAGAATGGTCGAGGCTGATGATAAACCGGTATTAGCGATTGTGCCCGTATTCCTGCCGGATGGCGCCTGACCCGGTCTGGAATTTCATTAATATCATACCACTGCAAAAACAAAGGGAGGCATTGCGCCTCCCTGTCGTCATCAGGCTTTCGTGTGCCTGCTACGCAGATTCTCCACCACATCCGTCAGGTTCAGCCCCTGATCCTGCAGCAGCACCAGCAGGTGATACATCAAATCCGAGGCTTCATTTTTCAGCTCGAACTGGTCATGCACCGTTGCCGCCAGCGCGGTCTCCACGCCTTCCTCGCCCACTTTCTGCGCAATGCGCTTGGTGCCGCTGGCGTACAGCTTGGCGGTATAGGAGCTCGCCGGATCGGCGTGTTTGCGTTCCGCCAGCAGTTGCTCCAGTTGATAAAGGAACAGCCACTGATGGCCGGTTTCCGCAAAGCAGCTGGAAGTGCCTTTATGGCAGGTCGGGCCAATGGGATTAACCAGCACCAGCAGGGTATCGTTATCGCAATCCGGGGTGATGCTCACCACGTTGAGGAAATTGCCGGACGTCTCGCCTTTGGTCCACAGACGTTGTTTGGTCCGCGAATAAAAGGTCACTTTGCCGGTTTCTTCGGTTTTTGCCAGCGCGTCCTGGTTCATATAACCCAGCATCAACACTTCCCCGGAAATGGCGTGCTGCACGATGACCGGCATCAGGCCGTCGGTTTTTTGCCAGTCCAGTTGTTCAGTTAACATACCCTAATCTCCACGCCCTGTGCTGCCAGGTACGTTTTCAGTTCACCAATATTAATAATTTGCTTATGGAATACCGAGGCCGCCAGCGCGCCGTCGACGTTGGCGTCGCGGAACGCTTCCAGGAAGTGTTCCATGGTGCCCGCGCCGCCGGAAGCAATCAGCGGCACGTGACAGACGGCGCGCACTTTACTTAATTGCTGCAGATCGTAGCCGTTACGCACGCCGTCCTGATTCATCATATTAAGGACGATCTCTCCGGCCCCGCGCTTCTGCACTTCCTGCACCCAGTCCAGCGTTTCCCACTGGGTCACGCGGGTGCGGCTTTCATCGCCGGTATACTGGTTGACGTGATACTTACCGCTGTCTGCGTCAAACCAGGTATCGATACCCACCACAATACACTGCACGCCGAAACGGTCGGCCAGGCGCGTGATCAAGGTTGGGTCCGCGAGGGCAGGGGAGTTGATGGAAATTTTATCCGCGCCGAAAGAGAGGATCTGCGCCGCATCTTCCAGCGACTTAATGCCGCCCGCGACGCAAAATGGAATATCGATCACTTCCGCCACCCGCGATACCCAGCTTTTGTCCACCACGCGGCCGTCGCTGGAGGCGGTGATATCGTAGAACACCAGCTCATCCGCGCCCTCGTCGGCATAGCGTTTTGCCAGCGGAACGATATCGCCGATGATCTCGTGATTACGGAACTGCACGCCTTTCACTACCTGGCCGTCGCGAACGTCGAGACAGGGGATTATCCGTTTTGCCAGCATTGAATGGCCTCCGTTACGTTGAATTTACCTTCCAGCAGCGCGCGGCCGACAATCACCCCGCGCACGCCGGTGCCGCGCAGGGCGGCGATATCGTTAAGATCGCCGATGCCGCCGGAGGACTGAAACGCCACCTGCGGATAACGGGCGCAGACTTCTTCATACAGCGAGACGTTAGAGCCCGCCAGCGTCCCGTCGCGTGAAATATCGGTGCACAGTACATGCTGCAGACCCACTGACTGATAGCTCTCTACCAGTTCTTCTAGCGTCACGCCGGAGTTCTCCTGCCAGCCGCTGACCGCCACCTGCTTAGCGCCTACGGCGTCAATACGCACGTCGAGCGCCAGCACCAGATGCTGCGGGCCAAAACGTTTAAACCAGCCTTTCACCACGTCCGGGGATTTCACCGCCGTTGAACCGACGACTACGCGCGCCACGCCCGCATCGAGCAGGGCGGCCACATCTTCCTCGCTGCGTACGCCGCCGCCGACCTGTACCGGCACATCGACACCGGCAACCAGCGTTTTCAGCAGCGGGATCTGGCGCTTCGCCGGATCTTTCGCGCCGGTCAGATCCACCAGATGCAGGACTTCAGCCCCCTGCGCGGCATAGGATTGCAGGCGCGGCAGCGGATCGTTGCCGTAGTCGCGCTGCTGGCCGTAATCGCCCTGATGGAGACGGACAACCGTGCCGTCAATTAAATCTAAAGCCGGAATGATCATCACATCTCCAGGAAGTTTTTCAGCAGCTGCGCCCCGGCGCTGCCGGAGCGTTCAGGGTGGAACTGGACGCCAAAAAAGTTATCTTTTTGCACCGCGGCGGTAAACGGCTCGCCGTAGTTGCACTGGGCGATAGTATAAGGGTTCACCGGCATTGCGTAGCTATGGACAAAATAGAAATAAGCCCCGTCTTCAATGCCGCGAAACAGGCGATCCCCGGCTTTGGCGGACACCCGGTTCCAGCCCATATGCGGCAGCGGCAGGTCGTGCATTTTCGGCACATCCTGATCGATGATGCCCAGCAAATCGACGCCGTTATTCTCTTCGCTGCGCTTGCCCAGCAGTTGCATGCCAAGGCAAATGCCCAGCACCGGCTGGGTACAGGCCTTGATCAGTTCGATTAATTCGCGTTCGCGCAGCTGGTCCATCGCCGCCTGCGCCGTGCCGACGCCGGGGAGAAACAGTTTATCGGCGCGCAGCACCACATCCGGGTCGCGGCTGACCACCGGCTCATAGCCGTGGCGACTCACCGCAGATTTCACCGAATTGAGGTTGGCACAGCCGGTATCAAGGATCACCACGTTCATCACAGTACCCCTTTTGAAGACGGCAGCGTATCGCCCTGGACGCGAATCGCCTGGCGCAGGGTGCGGCCAAAGGCTTTAAACAGGCTCTCCACGCGATGATGGTCGTTTTTGCCTTTGGTTTTCAGGTGCAGCGTGACCGCCATGGTGTAGGAGAGCGAACGGAAGAAGTGCTCGACCATTTCCGTGCTCAGGTCGCCAACGCGCTGATAGTTAAACTCGGCTTTGTATTCAAGATGCGGGCGACCGGAGATATCCAGCGCACAGCGGGCCAGGCATTCATCCATCGGCAGCACAAAGCCGAAACGACCAATGCCGCGCTTATCGCCCAGCGCCAGCTTCAGCGCTTCGCCCAGCGCGAGGCCGGTATCTTCCACGGTGTGGTGATCGTCGATATAGAGATCGCCGCCGACTTTAATTTCCAGACGGAAGCCGCCGTGGGTGGCGATTTGATCAAGCATATGATCGAAGAAGCCGACGCCGGTGGAGATTTTACTGCCGCCTTCGCGGTCCAGCCACACTTTGACATCAACCTGGGTCTCTTTGGTGATGCGCTCGACGTGGGCGTAGCGGTCGCGGCGGGTCAGCTGTTCGCAAATGGCCGGCCAGTCCAGCTTTTCACGGTCATAGCGCAGGCCGCCGATGCTCATGTTGTCCGCCAGCTGGATATCGGTGGCGCGGTCGCCAATCACGTAGCTGTGCGCGGTATCCATGACGCCCTGTTCCAGCCATGGCAGCACCAGTTTGGTTTTTGGTTTGCGGCAGTCGCAGTTATCGGCCGGAAGGTGCGGGCAAATCAGCACCTCCTCAAAGTTGACGCCCTGCGAGGAGAAAATCTGCATCATCAGATTGTGCGGACCGTCGAACTCGTCCTGCGGCAGGCTGGCGGTTCCCAGACCGTCCTGATTGGTGATCATCACCAGCTTATAGCCTTCCTGCTGCAGCTTCAGCAGGGCCGGGATCAGCTGCGGCTCAAAGGCCAGTTTATCAAAGCGGTCTACCTGAAAATCAACCGGCGGCTCGGCAATCAGCGTGCCGTCACGGTCAATAAAGAGAAACTTCTGAGTCATACATTCTCCGCATTCAAAGCGTCAATGACGCGCTGGCTCTCTGCACGGGTACCGATAGTGATACGCAAACAGCCGCTTAATGACGGTTGTTTATTCTGGTCACGTAAGATAATGCCCTGATCCCACAAAGATTTAAATACTGCGCTGGAGGCGGTGATCCGCACCAGAACGTAGTTGGCTTCGGAATCGAACACCTCTTCAACGCAGGCGATGTCGCGTAGCTGGCTGACCAGATAGTCGCGCTCGCTGAGGATCTGCGCCACCCGCGCCCGCATGGCGGCGATCCCTTCCACGCTGAGCGCCTGGGCGGCAATATCGGCGGAGATGGTGCCGTCGTGGCGCACTTCCGCAAAGTCACGCACCCGGCGCAGCAGACGGTTGGCAATACGCGGCGTGCCGCGTGAACGGCGGGCTACTTCCAGCGCGCCCTCGTCGCTCATCTCCAGCCCCATATGGCGGGCGCTGCGGCTGACAATATGCTGCAGATCGGGGATCTGATAGAACTCCAGACGCTGCACGATGCCAAAGCGGTCGCGCAGCGGCGAGGTCAACGAACCGGCGCGGGGGGGGGCGCCGATCAGGGTAAACGGCGGCAGATCGATCTTGATGGAACGCGCCGCGGGACCTTCGCCAATCATAATATCCAGCTGGTAGTCTTCCATTGCCGGATAGAGCACCTCTTCCACCACCGGCGAGAGGCGATGGATCTCATCGATAAACAGAACATCGTGCGGTTCGAGGTTGGTGAGCATCGCGGCGAGATCGCCCGCCTTCTCCAGCACCGGGCCGGAGGTGGTACGCAGATTCACCCCCATTTCATTGGCGACGATATTGGCCAGGGTGGGTTTCCCCCAACCCTGGCGGGCCAAAAATCAGCAGGTGATCGAGGGCGTCGCCGCGCAGCTTCGCCGCCTGGATAAAGATCTCCATCTGCGAACGCACCTGCGGCTGGCCGACATACTGCGCATCTTCTGGTCGCCAGCAGATATAGCAGTGCTCCGCGCGCGGCGGCCGGTCAGAGAAGACATAAAACTCACCGAGGGCGCAGCGTACCCGGTAATAGCCCGGCTGCTCTGCGGGCGTGACCTGTGCGGTATCGATATTGGCCGCGCCGATAAAGTCCGCCACAAAGCGGTTGGTTGGGCGGTAGTAGATCTCCTCCGGCTGGCCGATCTGCTCGACGTTACCGGCGTTCAACACCACGATTTTGTCCGACATCGCCAGCGCTTCCGCCTGGTCGTGGGTGACGTAAATCGAGGTGAGCTGATACAGCCGCTGGAGTTCCTTAATTTCAAAACGCACGCTCTCGCGCAGCTTGGCATCGAGGTTGGAGAGCGGTTCGTCGAACAGGATCACGTCTGGACGGGTGATCATCGCCCGCGCCAGCGCCACGCGCTGCTGTTGACCGCCAGAGAGCTGCCCGGGCATTTTCAGCCGCTGACTCTCCAGCCCTACCTGCTTCAGCGCCTCCGCCAGCCGGGCCTGCTGTTCGCCGATGGTGGCCTTTTTCTGTTTCAGGCCGAAACAGATATTGTGCGCCACGTTGAGGTGCGGAAACAGCGCGTAGGACTGAAAGCACATGGCGGTGTTGCGCTTTTCCGGCGGCAGCGCGTTCACCGTTTTATCGCCAATCAGAATGCGCCCACTATCCGGCTGATGAAAACCGCCGATCATCTTCAGCAGGGTGGTTTTACCGCAGCCGCTTGGCCCCAGCAGAGTCACGAATTCCCCCTCTTCGGCGCAGAACGAGATTTCCCTGGCGGCATAGAATTCGCCGAACGTTTTGGTTACCTGTTCCAGCACCAGTTTTGACATAAGCTCTCGTTTTCCGTTGCATCAAATGGGTGTTTAAATTTACATACTAAATATAAAATTTATGTGATGTTGATCGTTAAAACAAAAAAACCATGATAAACAATGATAAGTAAGATGTTTTAAGCATGATTTTTGTCTTTTGACAGAGTTTTCTTTTCTTATTAAATTTAAATAGTAAAGTTAACTATCATCTTTCATCATGAGGAGCTACAGATGGCATTTAACTTTCATCGGGCGGCAGAGGGAATAGTACTGGCCAACAGTCACCGTGGGTTTTCCACTTGCGCACCGGAAAATACCTTTCCAGCATTTGAGGCTGCACGCCTGGCGGGAACTCACTGTATTGAAATCGACGTTCACCTGACGGTGGATAACCAGTTGGTCGTCACGCATGATCACCGTATCGACCGGGTGTCCTCTGGTGATGGCTTTGTCGAGGAGATGACGTACCTTCAATTGCTGGCATGCGACTTTGGCATGAAATTCCATCCCTCATTTATCGGAACACACATTCCCCTACTGGCGGACGTATTGTGCTGGGCGGGGGAAAATGATATGGGGCTGATTGTTGAGGTGAAACAGCGTAACCGACACGATAAATTTGTTTCTGTACTGGTCGAGCTACTTCACGAGCAACCGGAAGCCATCAACCATATCCAGTTGTTAGGCTTCAATCATGTGTTAATAAATCAGGTGAAGGCACAAATTCCACAACTGGCATTACAGGTGGTAACGCTGGAGCGTTACAATAACCAATTGGCGGCGGTGCAACAATCAAACGCCTCATGTGTCTGTTTTGAATTTGAGTTCGCCCATATTGGCGACCTACGAGCTTACAAAAAAGCCGGGCTCGGAATACGGATGTTTCTGCATGAAGTGAGAAATGGCATGACTCCGCTGGAGCAGTACGACTATAAATTCGGCTGCGACAGTCGTTCGATGATTATCGGCTGGATGCAGGCGGGGCTGATTGATATGCTCAGCCACGACGATATTCCTTACCTGCAGGGGCTTATTGAAGAAGCTGGCCTGCGCTGGGGTTAGAAAAATAAGGACACCATGGATTCCCAATCTGAATGCCTTGAACTTCGTGGTTCACAGCGCCTGCTACTGGAACTGATCCGCAGGCACGCGCCGGTGACGCGTGCCGAACTGGCGCGATTGTCTGGATTGACGGCGGGAGCGATCACCCAGCAGTGTCGGGAACTGATGTTCTTAGGTCTGGTGGTTGAAGGAGAACGTAATACCGGCCAGCGCGGTCAGCCATCGCTGCCATTGCGTCTTAATCCTGGAGGAGGCTGTGCCATAGGATTGTCGTTTAGTCCCGGCTTCATCGATATGACAGTCGTCGATCTCAGCGGTCGCCAGTTGTTGTCACTTTCCGAAGCGCACCTTGAAAATCAGCCGTTGTCCGCCACACTCGTGCAGATCAAAACCTTGGTGGAGCAGACGCTGAAAAAGCGCCAGCTCCAGCACGCGCGTATTCTCGGCATTGGCTATGCGGTGCCGGGCTTTCTGAAAGCCGATGGACGCAAACGCCACTGCGTGCCCTCTTTGGAGAGCTGGCGCGATGCGGATTTACAGCAGACATTTGCTGACAATCTGCCGTGGCCGACGTGGGTGGAGAATAATGCCAACGCAGCTGCGGTAGGTGAGCTATACAGTGGTGAATGGAATGCGTACAGCGATCTGACCTTTATCGATCTTGGCTACGGTATTGGCGCAGGGATTATCTCCGGGCATAAAATGCTGCGCGGCGGGTTCTGCAATGCTGGTGAAGTTGGAATGGCGTTTCCATCAGGTACGCCGCGACCCTCATATAAGGATCTGCTTGCCACACTGGATCGCGAAGGGTTTACTGAAAACCAGCTGCCGGAGTTGATCGCCGAGCAGCATCCACTGCTGGAAAGCTGGTTTGAACGCTGTAGAGGTCAGGTGGAGCAGACTGTGTTTGGCTGTGTACAGTGGGTGGACCCGCAGATAATTGTGCTTGGTGGAGTGATGCCAAAACCGATTATCAGCCGACTGGTGGAGGAGCTGAACCAGCGGCTAGAAACTCGTTTCGATCCTAACCGTCCGCGAGTGAGGTTGGCTGCGTCTTCAATGGGAGTGCAGAGCGCATCAAGGGGGGCGGCGATGATCCCGTTGTATCAGGTGATAAATGAGGGGTGAGCAAGTTTTATTTGGTTTTTACGCAGCCTTCATTCATATCAGCCGCAAGCTTAATATACGTCCCGTCGTTAAAAACCCCTGCGGCGCAAGCCTGAAAAAATCGGAAGCGCATAACCGTTGCGTTCCCACAGTTCACAAACCCCACGCTACCTCACCGGTAGCGTGGGCCCGCTCTCCCTTACTTATTCCGCGTCTCGCCAGCCTCCCAGCTATAGCTCCCATCGGCCGCTAACGCATCGCCCAGCTCCTGATACTCGAACTGATAAAACTCAGCCTGGGTGCCGTACCCGGCGTAGTCTACCGCCGCCAGGCCGACGAACGCCCCGGTAAAGAACCCGCCGTAGCTCTGCAACACATAGTCATCGGACAGTACCGCAGCATCCAGCAGGACCGGGATCTCGGTGAACGACACGCCATCGAAGCTGTATTCATAGCTGTAGGTCTGCTTGCGGACCTTGGTCCGGAACCAGACGTATTCGACGCCGTCCGGCACCTTGATGGCGTTATCTTTCAGGTACGACGTGTATTTTCCGCGGTTATTTTCGCCAACTTCGATGACCTTGCCGTTAATTTCATTCCAGGTCAGGAACACGAAGCTCCAGTGGCGGTCGTTATAGTAATTCGTTAATCCGGCCATCTGCTGATAGCTGAAGGGCTCGAATTTCACCTTCACCGTGGCATCAAAATAGAAGGCCTGCCAGCGGCGGGCAATCAGCGACAGGTCATGCGTATTGGCTAACGAACCCTGGCCGATTAAGGTTAATTTGCCGTCGCCGGTGGTACCCATTTTGGCCGTAAACGGCACCCGCAGGGTATTCCAGTTCGGGTCGAGCGCTGGCGACGTAAAATCGTCCTGTTGGCTATTATCGCTGGCGCTTTCGGTGAAGATGGCGTCTTTCGGCCCTTCGACGAAGGTTTTCCCGCCGTGACCGCCTTCAATACGCGGCCAGTCCTCGTCGTCCCAGTACACTTTCTGGATCGCGGTTTCCCGGCCGAGGGTTGACCAGCCGCGCGGGTCGTAGATGGATTCCCCCGGGCGATTCCACGGCCGGGCGCAGAGCGAGGCGTAATACCATTCGCCTTCCGGAGTGGAGACCAGCGCGCCATGGCCCTGTTTCTGGATGTAGCTGTCCGGGGTATCGACGTTGGTTAAGAACACGTCGCCCGGCTCGGTTTCGAAGCTGTTGGCCTCGAGAGTTTTCGACCGCGCCACCACCTCCTGGTGGGTAAACACGGTGCCGCCCTGGGCGGCAAACAGATAGTAGTAGCCGTTCAGTTTATAGAGGTGCGGCCCCTCGACCAGCGCCACGGCGGTGCCGCGGTAGATGGTGCGCGCGGTTTCCGGCATTAACTTCAGCGTCTTGGTATCCAGCTCCGTTAAGGTAATGCCATCGAAGGGGTGATGGTACTCCCGGTGATCCCAGGTTTGCTGGACGATATATTTCCGGCCATCGTCGTCATGGAACAGCGAGGCGTCAAACCCGACGCCGTTCAGCTTGATCGGGTCGCTCCACGGGCCCCGAATATCCTTCGCCGTGGTCAGGTAGTTGGTCATGTCTTTAAAGGCGCCTTCGGTGACCTTCACATCGGTATACACCAACCAGAATTGCCCATCGGCCCAGGAGAGCGCCGGCGCCCAAATGCCGCCGGAGGAGGGGTTGCCCTTCATGTCCAGCAGGGTGGTGGTGGAGAGCGGCGAAGGCAGCAGGTTCCAGTTTTTCAGGTCTTTCGACTCATGTAAACGCACGCCCGGAAACCACTCAAACGTCGAGTTGGCAATATAGTACGTATCCTCGACGCGAATAATACTGGGGTCGGCATTAAAGCCGCGTAATATCGGGTTTTGAATAAGTGACATTTCATTACACCTTTTAAAATGGAAAGTTAAGGATCGGTCTGATTTATAATTTTTTTAACTACACGCGGATCTCATCCAGCTGACGGTTGATGTCGGTAACATGTTTATCGGAGATCGGATAAACCTGCATGATCACCATCGAAATAGCGGCCAGCGCAATTGGGATCCACACCGCGGTCATAATGATCCCATCGATGGCGCTGGCGCTCTGCACGGCGCCGCTTTCATTAAATCCATACACCGCCAGCAGCCACAGCGGGATCGCGCCGCCGATGGTGAAGCCGATCTTGAAGAAGAGTCCCATAATGGCATTGATAATGGCGGCATTGCGTTTGCCCGATTTTAATTCGCCGTACGCGATAACTTCCGGTACCAGCGCCCACATAAAGCCGGTGGCGGAGGTTAAGCCCCACTGTTTAATAAAGGTGGCGATGTAGGCCAGCCACAGGGCGTCGTGCATCCCTTCGCGGGACCAGACGTAGGTCAGCAGTTCGCCGACGATGAACATGGCGAGGAACAGATGGAAGAAGCCTTTTTTACCAAAGATTTTTTTCAGTTTCGGCCAGAACACCGGGAAGGCGATGCCGGGAATAGACGCGACGAGACCCACGGCGCCCATCCATTCGGAGTGGCCGACGACGAACTGGTTGAAGAAGCCGTTAACGGTGTTCATGAAGAACATGAAGGTAAAGGCCAGCATAAAGAACATGCCGAGAATAACCAGCGGACGGTTATGTCTGAGCTCGTGGAAAAGGTCGGTAGTTTTGACGTTGGCGGTCTGCTCGGCGGTCGCGACAACGCGTTCTTTGGTGCATTTGTAGCAGATAAACAGGGCCACCGCGCCGATGATCATATAGATGGCGTACACGCCGAACCAGGCGTAGTTCGCTGACGGATCGGTATAGTTGCCGAGATTCAGCTCAAGGCCAAAAAAGCCGGTGTCTTTCAGGCTGCGATCTTTCGGCGCCGCCATCTGTACAAACATCGGGAACAGGGTATAGACCAGCAGGTTGGCGCTGTTGGCCAGCATCATGCGGGTACTGGTCAGCTTATCGATCGATTCCGGGTCGCGGGTCAGCGAGGCATTCAGCGAGCCATAGGGAATATTGACTAAGGAATAAACCAGGTCCAGCGCCAGATAAATAATAAAGGCGAAAGCCACCGAACCTTTCACCCCAGGGATTGGCGCGAACAGTAATGCCGACAGGATCACCAGCGGCACGCCGGCTCGTAACAGCCAGGGGCGATATTTCCCTGCTTTCGAGGTTCGTTTATCCACGTAGGTTCCGACCATCGGATCCCAAAACACATTAATGATGCGGACAAAAAGAAAAATAAAGCCTGCCGTTGCCGTGCTGATGGTATTTACCGTCAGCATATGCAAAGCCAGAAAACCCCCAATTGTGCCGAAAACCAGGTTTTGCGCAAAGTCGCCCATGCCATAACCAATTCGTTCACCACGGGTTAATTTATGATATTCATCATGCCGACTGTGCATTATGTTTTTACTCATTCTAAGCAGACTCCGGTTTGTTTTGTGTAGGTGAAACACTTTCTGACACAGTTGACCTGGAAGAATCTATTACGTTTTTAAATTACGTAATTATGTTTTTTTACTTCTGTGATCCTCGAAGCAAAGGCCTGTATCGCCTGCGTTGAACCGTTATCTGCCGCTAATTTTTGGGCAGGCAGGCATTGCGACAAAACCGGCATTTTAATTTGGTATGGATACCTGAATTCCCCAGGAAGTGTACGCTATACGCGCGCGAAGCGAGATATTTAAAATAGTTTTATTTGCGAGATGGCTCACATTTGAGCATTTTCTCAATCGCCGAGTGAAATAACGTAATTGAGCAACCGACGATGAGAATACACGATGTGTCACAGTTGTTAATTTTCCTGTTTCTCAATTTCGGAGTTCATCATGCAAACCTATTTCGACCAGGTTGATCGCGTTCGCTTTGCCGGACCCAAAACCGATAATCCGCTGGCGTTTCGCCACTATAATCCGGATGAAATCGTGCTGGGAAAACGCATGGCAGATCATCTGCGTTTTGCCGCCTGTTACTGGCATAATTTCTGCTGGAATGGCGCGGATATGTTTGGCGCCGGCTCGTTTGAGCGTCCCTGGCAGGCCGCGGGCGATGCGCTGGAAATGGCCAAACGCAAAGCGGACGTGGCGTTTGAATTTTTCTACAAGCTCAACGTGCCGTATTACTGCTTCCACGATGTCGACGTCTCGCCAGAAGGCGCGTCGCTGAAAGAGTATTTGCATAATTTCGCCGTGATGACCGAGGTGCTGGCGGAGAAACAGCAGCAAACCGGCGTGAAACTGCTGTGGGGCACCGCCAACTGCTTTACCCACCCGCGCTACGGCGCCGGGGCGGCGACCAACCCCGATCCGGAGGTATTTGCCTGGGCGGCCACGCAGGTAGTGACCGCCATGAACGCCACCCACCAGCTCGGCGGCGAAAACTATGTTCTGTGGGGCGGCCGCGAAGGTTACGAGTCCCTGCTGAATACCGATCTGCGCCAGGAGCGCGAGCAGATTGGCCGCTTCCTGCAGATGGTGGTGGAGCACAAGCATAAGATTGGCTTTGGCGGCACGCTGCTTATCGAGCCGAAACCGCAGGAGCCCACTAAGCATCAGTACGATTACGATGTCGCGACGGTGTATGGCTTCCTGAAGCAGTTTGGTCTGGAAAATGAGATCAAGGTGAACATTGAAGCCAACCACGCCACTCTGGCGGGGCACTCTTTCCACCATGAAATCGCCAGCGCCATCGCGCTGGGCATTTTCGGCTCCGTTGATGCCAACCGCGGCGATGCGCAGCTCGGCTGGGATACCGATCAGTTCCCGAACAGCGTGGAAGAGAATACCCTGGTGATGTACGAGATCCTCAAAGCCGGGGGATTCACCACCGGCGGCTTGAACTTTGACGCCAAAGTTCGCCGGCAGAGCACCGACAAATACGACATGTTCTATGGCCATATTGGCGCCATGGACGTGATGGCGCTGTCCCTCAAGCTGGCCGCGCGCATGATTGAGGATGGCAAGCTCGATCAGGGTCTGGCAAAACGCTATGCCGGCTGGCAGGGCGAGCTGGGGCAGAAAATTATGAGCGGGCAGATGTCGCTGGATAATATTGCCCGATACGCTGAGCAGCATAATCTGAATCCGCAGCGTCAGGAATTACTCGAAAATCTCGTCAATACCTATATCTTTGGTTAATTTTTGCTGACATGCCCCCGCGGGGGCATGTATTGCTCCGTCTATCCGCTGCTGGGAAATAGCGTTTATTGGTTCGTGCTGTGTTTTTTTTTGTTAGTCGCGAAAGACCATTTGTTTAATATCAGCGAAGGAGGAAGGGTAACGATAATTGTGTAATGCCTCTGTGACCGTACAAAATAAAAAATAACTTGTTCTGATGATAGCGACATATTCTGTCAGCTCAGAATAGGCTGGTTATTGTCTGAATAAAATTAACCTATATTGAGAAACTCATGACAATGATAAAAAAGCTTCCATTAACCATGGCGGTTATCGCCGCGTTTTTTCCGCTTACCTCTGTAATGGCGCAAGAATTTACTCAGGAACAGATCGACGCCATCGTCGCCAAAGCCGTTGATAAAGCGCTGGCCGACCGCCAGGCAAAAATCGACGCCGCGGCCAACAAAAAGGTCGACGTGATTACTAACCCGGAAACCACCGCCGCCTCGCCGGATATGGCCATTCCGTTCGGCCTCAAGTTCAGCGGCTACGCCCGCTATGGCGCCCACTTCCAGACCGGCGACCAGAAATATGTCGGCGTCGACGGCTCCTATAACGGCGCCTCGGCGATCGGCCGTCTGGGCAACGAAAGCAACGGCGGCGAATTCCAGATCAGCAAGGCCTTCAAAAGCGCGCAGGGGGCTATCTGGGATCTTAACGTGATGTTCGACCACTGGAGCGACGAAGTTAACCTGAAGAAGGCCTACGTCGGGGTCACCAACGTGCTGGAATCCAACCCCAACGCCTATATCTGGGCCGGCCGCGACTTCCACCAGCGTCCGCAACAGGGGATCAACGACTACTTCTGGATGAACCACGACGGCCAGGGCGCCGGGGTGAAGAACTTTGATATCGGCGGCGTGCAGTTCGACGTGGCGGCGGTCTCGCAGGTGAAATCCTGTAGTCCGGAAGTGATGGCCGATGAGACCAACCCGTCGCGCATCACCTGTACCGGCAGCTCCGACACCGGCGACAACGGCCACTACGCGCTGACCACCAAAACCCACAACATCAAGGCCGGGCCGATCGACGTCGAGGTGTACGCCAACTACGGCTTTGACTCAAAGGCGGTGGACAGCGACGCGCGTCTCGAAGCCTGGCAGGGCGGCCTGGTGCTGAGCCACACCAACGACAGCGGGGTGAACAAGGTGATCCTGCGCTATTCCGACAACTCGGATAACAGCGTCTATAACAAAACCGACGACCTGACCACGGTCTACGCCAGCTTTGAGGGCAGCCATAAGTTCACCCAGCAGGCGCAGGTGGAATATCTGCTGGCCTTCCACGACTACGACAACGGCAAGGATAATACCGACAACCGTAAAAACTACGGCGCCATCGTCCGGCCGATGTATTTCTGGAACGATGTGCACTCCACCTGGCTGGAAGCGGGCTACCAGCGCGTGGATTACGACCAGGGCGGGGATAACCACGGCTGGAAGCTGACGCTGTCGCAGAACATCGCCATCGGCATGGGGCCGGAGTTCCGTCCGATGCTGCGCTTCTACGTCACCGGCGGCCAGGTGGATAACGAGCACACCGCGAAGGTAAACGGCACCCAGGACCAGCAGCTGGATTCGCTGAACGTCGGCGGAATGTTTGAGGCGTGGTTCTGATGCGATAGCGTTGTCGAAGGAGCGTTCCCGGCTGGCGCTACGCTTAGCCGGGCTACAACTGGTGCGCTCCATTTATGCCGGATGGCGGCATACATGCCTTATCCGGCCTACGTTCCTTCCTGTGGGACCCCACCCCAGGACCGGCAAGCGCAGCGCCGCCGGGCAGTCAGACCCGTGCCCTGGTGGCGTCATCAATTCTTTATCTCTGGCTTAATCGGCGGGCGATACGCTCAAGCTTCATCATCAACAGCAGCGTGACGCCCACCAGCACAATGGTCAGCGCCGAGCCATCGGCGATATTGCCGCGATCGGTGAGGCTGAAAATGGTCACCGGCAGCGTCGTCCAGCCCGGCGGATAGATCATCACCGTCGCCCCTAGCTCTCCCATCGACAACGACAGGCTCAGCGCCAGCGCCGAGATCATCCACGGCGTCATCAGCGGCAGTGTCACATGGCGCAGGCGATACCACGGCGAAGCGCCCAGGCTGGAGGCGACGTTTTCAATATCAGCGGAAATACGCGCCAGCCCGGTCGTTACGTTGCTGAAGGTAAAGGCGGAGATCAGCACGAAGTGCGCCGCCAGAACGATAAAGAAGGTGCCGTTCATCTGCAGCGGCCCCTGGCTGAACGCCACCAGAATGCCCAGCCCGACGGAAACCGAGGGGATGGCGCTGGGCAGATAAAACGCCAGGCCAAGATATTTCTGTAGCGTCGCGCCATACTGGCGCAGCGCCAGCGCCGCCCACATCCCGCACAGCAGCGCCAACAGGCTGGCGCAGAAGCCCACCATCAGGCTCGAAAACAGCGAATCCCACGCCGCGCCGCGAAAGGCGTTAACAAAGTGGGCAAAGGTAAAGCCGGTGGGCAGCAGGCCGTTCCATTGTTTACTCAGGCTGGAGAGTAAAATCACCGCCAGCGGCAGCAGGAAAACGCCGGCAAAAAGCGTCACCGCCAGCGCGCCCGCCGCCGCGCGGCCTTTACGCGACCAAATCAACATCGTTAACTCCTTACGCCAGTGCGCGCCGCCGCCAGCCGATAGAGCATAAACAGCCCCAGCGACAGCAGAATATTGATCAGCGCAATCATGCAGGCCACGCTGTAATCCGACTCCAGAATCGCCTTGCTGTAGACCATCATCGGTAGGGTATTGACCCCTTTGGCGCCAATAAACAGCACGATCCCGAACTCGTTAGTGGTCAATAGCAGGCACAGGCTGCCGCCCGCCATCAGCGCCGGGAGCGCTGCCGGGAAGATAACCTGGGTAATCACCCATAACGGATGAGCGCCGAGAATACTCGCCGCTTCCAGCTGGCTCTTATCTATCTGCCGCAGTCCCGCCATCAACGGACGCATCACTAGCGGCGTAAAGACGGTAATCTCCGCCAGAATCACGCCGTTAATCGAATAGAGGAAGTCTACCGGCGGCAGTTCAAAAGCAAACAGCGCCATCAGGGTGCCGTTGAGCAGCCCCGCCGAGCCGTAAATAAAGGTGAATGCGAGAGTGATAAGAAAGGTCGGCAGCGCAATAAAAGTATCAATGACCCGGCCCACCAGTTGGCTGCCGGGGAACGGAATAAACACCAGAATCAGCGCCAGCACGCTGCCGAGCACCAGACAGCCAAGGGTGGCGAACACCGCAATCTGTAAGGTATTGAGCAGCGCGCCAATAAAGCGTTTTGAGTCAATCACCTGCCAGAAGGTCTCGAGGCTCAGGTTGCCGCTGGCGTCGCGCAGCGCCTGTTCGGCGATCAGCAGTAGCGGATAGAAAAACAGCGTCGCCAGCACCAGCAGCGGCAATGCCAGCCACAGGTAAGGCCGTAAGTTTCGCGCCGGACGCGCAAGCGTGAGGGTTTGCGCCATCATTGCACCTCGATCAGAACCGCATCGCCAGGTTCGAAGTAGAGCGCCAGCTTGTCCCCCGCGCGCGGCAGCGGGTTCACGTGGGTCATGACGATCCTCACCGCTTCGCCGGCAACATCGCACAGCAGATGCGTCAGATCGCCCTGCCAGTGTACCGAGGTCAGGGTAGCATTGAGACGATTACTGGTTGCCGATCGCGGCGCCAGGCTCATGTGCTGCGGGCGAATGCATAACAGCTTGTTGTTGCCATGCAGGCCGCCCCGGCTGAAGGCGTTAATCAGGCCGCCGCCGCAGCTCACGCTAACCAGCCCCGGCTCGGGGCTGTCTTTCAGCGCCGTCGCCTGCAGGATATTGGCGCGGCCGAGGAATTCGGCGCTAAAGCGGTTCGGCGGATAGTGGTACAGCTCGTGCGTTTCACCGTGGGCGATCAGCGACCCGTCTTTCATGATGCCGATTTTGTCCGCCAGGGTCAGCGCTTCGGTCTGATCGTGGGTGACGTAGAGAATGGTCAGTTCCGGCAGTTCGCGATGCAGACGGGCAATCTCTTCCACCATGTTATGACGAATTTGCGCATCCAGCGCCGACAGCGGTTCATCAAGCAACAGCACCCGAGGACGCACGGCAATCGCGCGGGCTATCGCCACGCGCTGCTGCTGGCCGCCGGAAAGCTGATGCGGGTAGCGGGTGGCGTAATCCGCCATGCCGACGATTTTTAAGGCTTCAGTCACCCGCTCGGCGATAAGCCCCCTGGGCTGCTTTTGCGCCCGCAGGCCGAAAGCAACGTTATCTTCCACCTTCATATGCGGGAACAGCGCGTAGTTCTGCACCACCATCGCCAGCCCGCGTTTGTACGGCGGCAACTGGGTGACGTCAGTATCGCCGATCAGGATCCGCCCGCCAGCCGGTTGCACAAAACCGGCAATCGCCCGCAGCACCGTGGTTTTCCCGGAACCGGAAGGGCCAATCAGCGCCAGCACCTCACCGGGCTCAATGGTCAATGACAGCGGTTTTAAGACCACGTTGCCGTGGTATGAAACGCGCAGCGAGTCCAGGGTGATCCCGGACGTCCCCGCCAGCGACGGGGAAGAAGTGACGGTGGTTTTCATCAACATCAGGCTTACTCGCTATCGGTCACTTTATGCCAGCGGGCAATGTCAGCCGACAGCGATACCGCGACATCGTCCCAGTTCGGCTCCCAGCTCTTCACGCCGTCGAGCGCCGCTTTCGCCGCCTTAAAGTTAGCATCATCCGGCGCCACATCGCTGCGTACCGGCAGGCCCCAGGAGCGCGCGCTGACGCTGGATTGCGCCGGTTTATCCAGCAGGAAATTGATCAGCTTCTTGCCGTTTTCGCTGTTCGGTCCGTTCTGTACCAACCCGATGGTGTAGGGCAGCGCCATCCACACCATACGGCCATAGGAGAGCCTAATAAGCGGCGCCAGGGCGGAAGTCAGCAGGAAGAGAAACGCCGCCTGGCCGTTCGGGGTGGCCACCGAGGGCAGGTTGGTGCCGGTGTTGATCGCTACCGCCAGCATCTCAAACTGGGGCAGGCTGATGGCGCCATGTTCGAGCGCCGCTTTCGCTTCGTTGATGTAGACCGTGCCGACAAACACGTTATCCGAAATGGACGACAGCAGGCCGTTGAACAGATAAAACAGCGACAGCTGCGCGTGCGGCGAGGCCTGCAGGACAAACTCGATCACCGGCGTGAACAGCTGCTGATCGATGATAACCGCGACGATGGAGAAGAAGACCGTCAGCAGCGCGGTAAAGGGCAGCGCCTCGGTGAACGCCTTGCCAATGGCGTGCTCATCGGTAACGCCGGTAAAGGTGGTGGCGAGGATGATCACCGACAGGCCAATCAGGCCGACCTCAGCCAGGTGAAAAGCCAGGGCCACGATCAGCCAAACGCCAATGAGCGCCTGGGCAATCAGCCGCAGTCGCTCCTGACGGCTGCGCTGGGCGCGGCTGCGATCGTCAAACTCCTGCAGCACCTTGCGCACCGTCGGCGGTAGCGGTTCGCCGTAGCCAAACAGGCGATACTTTTCGACCAGCAGACAGGTTAACAGACCGCAGACCATCACCGGCAGGGTCACGGGCGCCATGCGAAGAAAGAACTCGCCAAAATGCCAGCCCGCGGCTTTGGCGATAATCAGGTTTTGCGGCTCGCCGACCATGGTCATGACGCCGCCGAGCGCGGTCCCGACGCCGGCGTGCATCATCAGGCTGCGCAGAAAGCCGCGGAACTGCTCCAGCACTTCACGGTAGTGCTGCTCGATATGGCTGTCATCGAGCAGGTCGCTATCGTCCGGGCGCGCCGAGGCGACGCGGTGATAGATGCCGTAGAACCCGACGGCGACGCTGATCACTACCGCCACCACCGTCAGCGCATCGAGAAAGGCCGAGAGGAAGGCGGCCGCCAGGCAGAAGGACAGCGATAGCAGCATTTTGCTGCGGATCCCCAGCAGCAGGCGCGTAAACACGAACAGCAAAAGCTGTTTCATAAAGTAGATACCCGCCACCATGAACATCAGCAGGAGCAGCACCTCCAGATTGCCGGCGATCTCGTCCCGCACGTGCGCCGGGCTGGTCATGCCGATCAGCAGCGCCTCGATAGCCAGCAGACCACCCGGCAGCAGCGGATAGCACTTCAGCGCCATGGCGAGGGTAAAGATAAACTCGACCACCAGCAGCCAGCCGGCGACAAACGGCGCCACGGCGAACACCAGCGGATTTACGATTAAGAAAATGATTAATGCCAGCTTGTACCAGTCCGGCGACTGGCCAAGAAAATTGCGCCACAGCGCGCGGCCATAAGAAATTTCCACGACAGAATCCTTCCCCGTCAATGAGTGCATGGTTTTGTGCATAACGATTGGCAAGAGTACCAGTTGAGCAAAATGAGAAGCAACTTTCTTCGCGCCGTGCTGGCGGTTTGTGAAGATAAGGAAAAGCGCAAAGTAAAAGCGGAAAATGAAACGGCGATCCCTTTTTAATTCACTTGCCATGCTATCTGCGCTATAGCGGCTCTGGTATGATGAGTGCAATTGTAACGCTGTGTAATGGAAATCTTACTATGGTCATTAAGGCGCAGAGCCCTGCGGGTTTCGCGGAAGAGTACATCATTGAGAGTATCTGGAATAACCGCTTCCCTCCCGGATCGATTCTCCCCGCTGAACGCGAGCTTTCTGAGCTGATCGGTGTCACCCGCACAACCCTGCGCGAAGTATTGCAGCGTCTGGCCCGTGACGGCTGGCTGACCATTCAGCATGGTAAGCCCACTAAAGTGAATAACTTTTGGGAAACCTCAGGCCTGAATATCCTCGAAACGCTGGCGCGCCTCGATCACGACAGCGTACCGCAGTTGATTGATAATCTGCTCTCCGTGCGCACCAACATTTCCACGATTTTTATCCGCACCGCGTTTCGCCAGCATCCGGATAAAGCGCTGGCGGTCCTGGACAGCGCCCGGGAGGTGGAGGATCACGCCGACGCCTTCGCCGAGCTTGATTATAATATTTTCCGTGGTCTGGCGTTCGCCTCCGGCAACCCGATCTACGGTCTGATCCTCAACGGCATGAAGGGGTTGTATACCCGCATCGGCCGCCACTATTTCTCCAGCCCGGAAGCGCGCAGCCTGGCGCTCGGTTTCTATCATCAGCTGGCAAAAGTGTGTGAGGCCGGTCTGCATGACCAGGTTTACGAGCTGGTTCGTCGCTACGGCCATGACAGCGGCGAAATCTGGCACCGGATGCAGAAATCGCTACCCGGTGATTTAGCCATGAATATGCGTTAAGCAGGCTTTTCGCGATCGATATACAGAACAAGGGGGCCAATGGCCCCCTTTGTTATTTTACTCGCCCCGCAATGCTATAGCGCGTTCGGCCGCGCCGGGCAGCGGTCCAACAGCTCAATGCTGCCGTCGGCGTTCTGCTGCTCCAGCAGCACATCGAACCCCCACAGACGATGCACATGCTTCAGCACTTCGCGCCGGCCTTTGTCCAGCGGGACGCGGTTGTGCGGCACATAGCGCAAGGTCAGCGATCGGTCGCCGCGCAGGTCAACGTTCCACACCTGGATGTTCGGCTCAAGATTGCTGAGGTTATACTGCGCGGAGAGCTTATTGCGGATCTCGCGATAGCCCTCTTCGTTGTGAATCGCCGAGATCTCCAGATAATTGTTGTGATCGTCGTCGAGCACGGTAAAGAAGCGGAAATCGCGCATGATCTTCGGCGACAGGAACTGACTGATAAAGCTTTCATCCTTAAAGTCGCGCATGGCGAAATGCAGCGTTTCCAGCCAGTCGGAACCGGCGATATCGGGGAACCAGTACTTATCCTCTTCCGTGGGCGACTGACAGATGCGCTTGATGTCCTGGAACATGGCGAAGCCCAGCGCGTAGGGGTTAATCCCGCTGTACCACGGACTGTTGTACGGCGGCTGGAACACCACGTTGGTATGGCTGTGGAGAAACTCCAGCATAAAGCGCTCAGTCACTTTCCCTTCATCGTAGAGATGGTTGAGGATGGTGTAGTGCCAGAAGGTGGCCCACCCCTCGTTCATCACCTGGGTCTGTTTCTGCGGGTAGAAATACTGGCTGACTTTACGCACGATGCGCAGGATCTCGCGCTGCCACGGTTCGAGCAGCGGGGCGTTCTTCTCCATAAAGTACAGCAGGTTCTCCTGCGGTTCGGAAGGGTAGCGACGAGCGGATTCAATCGCTTTTTCCTCTTCGCGCTTCGGCAGGGTGCGCCACAGCATATTCACCTGGCTTTGCAGATACTCTTCCCGGCTTTTCTGCCGCGCTTTCTCCTCCTGCAGAGAGATTTTTTGCGGACGTTTATAGCGATCGACGCCGTAGTTCATCAGCGCGTGGCAGGAGTCGAGCAGTTTCTCTACTTCGTCGACGCCATAGCGCTCTTCGCACTCGGTGATGTACTTACGGGCAAAGATCAGATAGTCGATGATCGAGCTGGCGTCGGTCCAGCTGCGAAACAGATAGTTATTTTTAAAAAACGAGTTATGCCCGTAGCAGGCATGGGCCATCACCAGCGCCTGCATGGTGATGGTGTTTTCCTCCATCAGGTAGGCGATACAGGGGTTGGAGTTGATGACTATCTCATACGCCAGACCCTGCTGACCGTGCTTATAGGCCTGCTCGGTCTCAATAAATTTTTTGCCAAACGACCAGTGCGGATAGTTGATGGGCATGCCGACGCTGGAGTAGGCGTCCATCATCTGCTCGGAAGTAATGACTTCGATCTGGTGCGGGTAGGTGTCAAGACGATAGAGCTTGGCGACCCGGTCCACTTCGGCCAGGTAGGTTTCCAGTAACTCGAACGTCCAGTCGGGTCCATCGCTTAAACGGGTGGTGTCCCTGTTCATGGAGTCAATCGTAGCCATTAGCGCGCCCTCGTTGTTGTTGGTTTTCTCTGAACGGAAAACCTCTAAACAAGCATAGAACACGGTGCAGCAAACTGTGCTGTACGCCAATCGCTTTTCTTCGCGATTTCCCCATCTCAAAGCCGTTTTTTTGCCTTGTTTGCAGAATTTAATGCTGGGTAAAAATAAAGCGCAGCATGAGATCGTAAATCTCACAGCGCAGGGCTGGTGCGGTTTGCTGTGAGTTAAGTCACCATAAATAAAGCGTATGTTGAATAATATTTTCAACTGAGTTATCAATTTGTAATTAGATGATTGTTCTTTAACTGTTACGGAGTCGCTATGCGTGTCGTCATACTGGGAAGTGGGGTGGTTGGGGTAGCCAGCGCGTGGTATTTGAGTCAGGCGGGTCATGACGTGACGGTCATCGACCGTCAGCCCGGTCCGGCAGAGGAGACCAGCGCGGCCAACGCCGGGCAGATTTCTCCCGGCTATGCGGCGCCCTGGGCGGCGCCGGGGGTGCCGCTGAAGGCGATCAAATGGATGTTTCAGCGCCATGCGCCGCTGGCGATCGGTCTTGACGGCACCTCGTTCCAGTTGAAGTGGATGTGGCAGATGCTGCGCAACTGCGACACCCGCCACTATATGGAGAACAAAGGCCGTATGGTGCGCCTGGCGGAGTACAGCCGCGACTGCCTGAAGGCGCTGCGCGACACCACCGGCATTCAGTATGAAGGGCGCCAGGGCGGGACGCTGCAGCTGTTCCGTACCGCCAAACAGTATGAAAATGCCACCCGCGACATCGCGGTGCTGGAGGACGCCGGCGTGCCGTATCAGCTGCTGGAAGCGAAGCGGTTGGCGGAGGTGGAGCCGGCGCTGGCGGAGGTCAGCCACAAACTGACCGGCGGCCTGC
>OKSE01000466.1_pt1 | contig 24062 bp, 17 predicted proteins | sample 1633631 | NCBI WGS metagenome assembly OKSE01 (sample SAMEA3541555, study PRJEB24748) | human gut metagenome | biome: human gut; feature: human-associated habitat; material: faeces | place: China | collected 2012 | reverse complement strand
CGAGGAGAACGATGCTGTGCTGCGCTCCATGATGGACCTGTTCTGCGACCGTCAGACCTACTACAAGGACTACGAGGACGCCATGCGCTGTATGCTGCAATGCGCGACCACCCGCACGGAGGAATTTTCCCCCTCTTAATACATAGTTATAATTACCACTTGGTTTTATTTTACTATATTATTAAATGTATAATCAATGGGAATGGAAAAGTATGAATTAAATTAAATAATAATTCAGTAAATATTAAATTTATACACTTATTATCTGAAAAATATATATTTAAGTTGTAACAATAAAGGTGATAAATATAAAAAATAATATTTATATGCTATTTTATCAACATTTATTACTATATTGAGTAAAATATAGTGATTGTTAAATAGTTAATATACTACCTCTATCTATTAATTTACCATTAGAAAGATAAATTGGTTCAACATCATATTTTAATAAAAAGTTTTTAATATGATTTCCATAGGGATGATTTTCTAAGTTACCAAAGAAAGCCATTTGATTTTTTGAAATTAATCCACAGGTTCCACCTATAAATCCATAATCTAAACCAGGAAGAGAAACATCACCACTAGGAATTAATAATATATCAAATCCATGAGGTTTTAGGGCTTTATAAATTCCTTTATCAGAAGTTATTAAGGCTTTTTCAGAAACTACAGCAATAGAACACTTAGAATATCCTTGCTTTATGTTTATTAAGTTTTTTCCATTTACTGATTCAATTAGCTTAGGATCAGTAAATTTTAGATTATGTATAAAATCATTTTTTAAGTTTACAGCATTTAAAATTACATTTCCAGGATATTTATCTTGTAAGTTATAAGAGCTTTTTATAATATTTAAGTCCTTTGGAATAGAATTAAATAATTCTTCAGAGGAATCTTTAGCTAATAAAAGAGTATTTTCATTAAGTATATTTATTTGTATATCTGGATGACCATCTATAGCATCATATAGTTTAGGATGTTTTGGTACCTTAATTATATTAAAATTTAAATCCTTTAGTTTTTTTTCTTCTAATTCTGAAATTCTATAATCAACAAAACAAGTTCTCATAATAATCTCCTCACTCAAAATTTTATAATTTCATTTTACTAAAAAATTAAAGAAATTGTCGATTAATGAATTTATATTTTTGAATATTACATTTGAATTAATACATACTAAAAGTAAAGAAAGGAGTGAGAAAAATGCTTCTAATGACATTATGTTGTGAGGATGAAAAAAATTTAATAAAAGACATGCAGAATATAAAAAATGTTTTAAAGAGTAAAGGTATTATAATTGGTGTGTCAGAAAGTATCTCATATGGAACTCACTTCGTTAAAATATACTATGGAAATAGTGAATTTGATGAAAATATGAGAGCTACTATAATGTTATATATAAGTAATGTTATTTATAATGTTATAGTAGAACATTATAGAGAAAAAGAAATGCTTCATTATATAAATGAAAATTATTTCTTTTTAAAACATGATGAAATATTAGATATTGATTTAGCTATAAATAAAATATTAAAAGGAGATCAAAAGATTTGTTCAGATAAAGATTTTTATTGTTTAAATAAGATAAATGATATTATAGAGAATATAAAAGAATTCATATTAGAAAATGATTATGTAAACATAGAAGGTTTTATAACTTTTAGAATGAAAAATTTTTTAAAGGATATAGAATGTATTATAGATAAAGTAGTAGAAGATTATATGATTGAAAAAGAATATAATGAATTCATAAAGCTATTAAAGTATTTTGTAGATATACAAGATTGTAAATTAGAAGAAGTAAATATAATAGTTCAAAAAAATGGATCTTATGAGGTTAAAGATTCTAAGGGACTTGATATCTTTAAGGATTTTTTAAATGAAATTACAGATGCTGCTGAAGTAGGAATAATAAATACAGAAGATATTATTATTAGTGGTTTAATAACTAATGTACCTAAAAAAATAAAAATATATAATGAAGAATATTGTATTAATAAAGAATTTATTCAGACTATAAAAAGTGTCTTTGGTGAAAGAGTAGAAACCCATAGAAGTTACAATAATATTTTAAAAAAATAAGTTTTTAAAATTAGAAATATTTATTGTAATAAATCTTAAAATTATAAGTTTTAAAGATATAAAACTATTATTTTATTTAAAGAAATTTATGAATTATGTTGACAATAAAAAAGAATAATGATAAGATAACTGATGTCAAGAAGAAACAGCCGTTTCTCACCTTACAGCTATTAATGCTAGTTTGGTCATGAATTTTATTACATTTGATTTTGGTAATAGAGGACGGCTTAAAACCGTCCTTTTTTATTTATATATTTGTGTTGGCTAAATTCTATCGGAGGTGAACAAGATTAGTAAAAATTTTGCAATCAATCAAGAAATAAGAGAAAAAGAGGTTAGATTAATTTCTAGCACAGGAGAGCAACTTGGTGTTGTATCTGGAAGAGATGCACAAAGAATGGCAGATGAGGCTGAGTTAGACTTAGTTATGATTTCGCCAAATGCTAAACCACCAGTTTGCAAAATAATGGATTACGGTAAATTTATTTACGAGCAATCTAAAAAAGAAAAAGAAGCAAAAAAGAAGCAAAAGGTTATCAGTGTTAAGGAGATAAGAGTTAGCCCAACTATAGAAAAGCATGACTTAGAAATAAAAGCTAAGAATGCTAAAAAATTCTTAGAAGCTGGAGATAAAGTCAAAATAACTGTAAGATTTAGAGGAAGAGAAGCTGAGCATTCACATGTTGGTGTTAAGATATTAGATAATTTCTTAAATCAATTAGAAGAAGTATGTTCAGTAGAAAAACCTGCTAAATTAGAAGGTAGAAACATGATAATGATTTTAGCTCCTAAAAAAGCGTAACTTGAGAGGAGGATACTTACAATGCCAAAAATGAAAACTCATAGAGGTGCAGCAAAAAGATTCAAAAAAACAGGAACTGGAAAGTTAAAGAGAGCTCACGCTTTCACTAGCCATATCTTAACAAAGAAAAGTGCTAAGAGAAAAAGAAATTTAAGAAAAACTGGTTATGTTTCAACTGCACAAGAAAAAGCAATGAAGAAATTATTACCATATCTATAAGATAAAACACGGAGTAGGAGGTCTAGAAAATGGCAAGAGTTAAGAGAGCGGTAAATGCTCGTAAAAATCATAAAAAAGTTTTAAAACTTGCAAAAGGATACTATGGTGGAAAAAGCAAGTTATTCAAAACTGCTAACGAATCAGTAATAAGAGCATTAAGAAATGCTTACGTTGGAAGAAGATTAAAGAAGAGAGACTACAGAAGATTATGGATAGCTAGAATAAACGCAGCTACAAGAATGAACGGTCTTTCATATTCAAGATTCATGAACGGAATGAAATTAGCTGGTGTTGATATAAACAGAAAAATGCTTTCAGAGATAGCTATAAATGATCCAAAAGCATTTGCTGATTTAGTTGAATTAGCTAAAAAGCACTTAAATGCTTAATATCAAATGCGAGTTTATCTCGCATTTTTTTTATATTTTATAAGTTTAATTTTATTCAGACTTTTATCTGAATAAAATTAAACTTATTTGCAATTACAATTAAATAAAATTACTTTTAAATTATAAAAATAAGATAACTTTACATGTACAAATTAAAAATAAGATATAATAAAATTAAAGGAAAAATATAATATTATTTTAAGTTGGGGGTTTAATTATGTACATTAAACTGACAAAAAAGATAAAATTTAGCGCTGTTCAGATACTAGCTTTAGGTTTTTCTATGGTTATTTTATTAGGTGCTATAATATTAAGTCTTCCAATATCATCTAAAAGTGGTGAATTTACTCCTTTTTTAGATAGTTTATTTACTTCAACTTCAGCTGTATGTGTTACGGGACTTATAACATTAAATACAGCGGCACATTGGAACTATTTTGGAAAAACTCTTATAATAATTTTAATACAAATAGGTGGATTAGGCTTCATGTCCTTTACAACTCTATTTGCTTTAATGGTTAAGAAAAAAATAACCTTAAGGGAAAGACTTCTTATACAAGAAGCTATGAATACCTTTGGAATACAAGGATTAGTTAGAATGATTAGGTACATATTAACATTTACATTTTCAGTAGAAATGTTAGGTGCATTATTATTGTCCACTCAATTTATACCGAAATTTGGATTATTAAAAGGAATATACTATAGTATTTGGCATTCTATATCAGCTTTTTGTAATGCAGGGTTTGATTTATTTGGAGATAATCTAGTTGGATATGCTAACAATAAAACCGTAATATTAACAATTGCAGCATTAATAGTAATTGGTGGTTTAGGATTTACTGTTTGGTCAGAGTTATATAATTATAAGGGTTATAAGAAATTATCTTTACATTCTAAAGTTGTAATAATGATAACAGCTATCCTTTTAATTGGGGGAGCTATCCTTATGTTCATATTTGAATATAATAATCCTAATACTCTTAAATATATGAGTTTTGGAGATAAATTAACTAATGCATTCTTTGCTTCAGCAACCACAAGGACTGCTGGATTTAACTCTGTTTCTACTGCAGATATGACCTTAGCTGGAAAATTCTTAACTATATTATTAATGTTTGTAGGTGGATCACCAGGGTCAACAGCAGGGGGAATTAAAACTGCTACCTTTGGTATAGTAGTACTTACTCTAATCTCTATAATAAGAGGAAGAGAAGATACTGAAGTATTTAAGAAGAGAATTTCAAAAGAATTAGTGTATAAGGCTTTTGCTGTTTTATTTATAGGTTTTGGTATAGTGGTACTTGGAACATTAATTTTAGCAGTAACGGAACCTGGATTTTCATTAGAATATATTCTATATGAAGTTACATCAGCTTTTGCTACAGTTGGATTAACTCTTGGATTAACTCCATATCTTTCAGCCATAGGAAAAATAATAATAATAATAACTATGTATTTAGGAAGAGTGGGTCCTATGACTGTTGTTCTAGCTTTAGCTAATAGAAAGAAACCAAGTGCATACAAATACCCAGAAGATAAAATATTAATAGGATAAGTAAGTTAGGAGTGTAAGGCTTATGTCAAGTAAACAATTCGTTATTATAGGATTAGGAAGATTTGGATCATCAGTAGCTAAAACTTTATATGCTTTAGGTCATGATGTTTTAGCAATTGATTATAATGAGGATTTAGTTCAAGAAATATCAGATAGTGTAACTCATGCAGTTCAAATGGATGCCACAGATGAAAATGCTTTAAGAACTTTAGGATTAAGAAATTTTGATGTGGCTGTAGTTACAATAGGAGCTAACATACAAGCAAGTATTATGGCAACATTGCTTGTAAAAGATATGGGAATAAAATATATAATAGCTAAGGGAAATAGTGATTTACATGCTAAAGTTTTATATAAAATAGGAGCAGACAGAGTAATCTTACCTGAGAAGGATATGGGAGTTAGAGTAGCTCATAACTTAGTTTCTTCAAGCATCTTAGATTATATAGAATTATCACCAGATTATTCTATAATTGAGATAGAAAGTCCAAAAGAATGGTATGGAAAGTCTATGAAAGAATTAAGTTTAAGAAGTAAATACGGAATAAACGTAATGGCTATTAAGAGAAACAATGAAGTTAATATATCTCCAGATGCAGATGATGTTATTAATAAAGATGACATAGTAGTTGCTATAGGTTCTGCAGAGGATTTAACAAAATTAGAAGGAAAGATATTTAGACATTAATATCTTCTAGAAAGGATTATTTGCTTTGTTAGAAATCGAAAGTAAAAATAATAACTTATTTAAAGAGATAAAAAGGTTAAAAGAAAAAAAGTATAGAATAAAGAGTAATAAATATCTTATTGAAGGTTTAAGATTTGTAGAGGAAGCTATAAAAAGTAAGGTATCAATAGATTCAATAATTTTTACAGAAAGTTTTAAGGAGAAAAATCCTGACTTATTCTTAAAAATTAATGAAAATATAAAACTTATACAAATGAATGAAGTTCTTTTAAAACAACTTTGTTCAACAGAAAATCCACAAGGAATTGTTGGAGTTATAAATATGCAAAACAAGGAATTAAAAAGTGGAGAGCTAGTTGTTTTAGTAGATAAAGTTCAAGATCCAGGAAATATGGGAACAATAATAAGAACAGCTCATGCAGCAGGTGCAGCAGGAATAGTAATGACTAAAGGTACTGTTGACATATATAACGATAAGACTTTAAGATCAACAATGGGTTCAATATTTTATATTCCAATTGTTGAGGATGATTCTTTAGATTTTGTAAAATCATTAAAGAAAGAAGGGTATAAACTTGTGGTAAGTTCTCTTCAGGGAAAAAATAATTTCTTTGAAGAAAATCTTCAAGGAAAAGTTATGATAGCTGTTGGTAATGAGGGAAATGGTGTCAGTGATGAAGTATATGATATTGCAGACATAAAAGTTAAGATTCCTATGCCTGGTGAAGCTGAATCTTTAAATGTAGCTGTAGCTACTTCTATAATGATATATGAAAAGATAAGACAATCATTTAAATAAATAAAGAGGCTTTATAAAAGAGACTTTTAATAAAACTTACAAATATATTCTAAGAATTACTAGAGATTCTTTTAATACTATTTGTAAGTTTTATTATTAACTTTTCATATAATCTCTTGATTTTTTTATAAGTAAAATTCTATTAAATAGGAAAAAATAATAAATGCCTTGATTATAAATACTATTATATGTATAATATACTTTGAATTGAATAGATAAAAACATTGATAGAGAGAGTAGATATAGCAATTTCTTATCAGGGAAAAAGTGCCATGGACTGAAAGCATTTTTAGAAACCTATATTGAAGTTCACTCTGGAGTTCTAACTGTGAAATATAAAGTAGTAGTTAGCGGCATAGTCGTTATTTGAAATTAAGTGAGTACTAATTTTTTTAGTACTAATTAGGGTGGTACCACGGATATGAATACCCCGTCCCTTGTTTTTGAGGGATGGGGTTTATTTATTTTAATAGAAATTTGTCAATAATGAAAATATACCACTAAAATTAAATCTAAGATTAAATAATGACTAAAAAATAGATATTAGGGTTCTAAGAGCTTTAAGATAAAATCTAATATATTAATTATATATCAGGAAAGGAGAATGAAAATGCAAGATAAGTTAAATCAAATTAAAGAATTAGCTTTAGTAGAAATTAAAAAAGCTAAAGATAGTACTACTATTGATACAATAAGAGTTAAATATCTTGGTAAAAAGGGAGAACTTACAACTATATTAAGAGGAATGGGATCTCTATCTAAAGAGGAGAGACCAATAGTTGGTAAGTTAGCTAATGAGGTAAGAGAGGTTTTAGAAGCTGAATTAGAGGCTGTAACAAAGGCTGTTAAAGAAGCTGAAAAACAAGAAAAGCTTAAAAATGAAGTAATAGATATTTCAATGCCTGGTAAAAAACAAACAATAGGAAAGAAACATCCATTAGAGCAAACTTTAGATGAAATGAAAAAAATATTTGTTTCAATGGGATTTGCTATAGAAGATGGTCCAGAGGTTGAGAAAGATTACTATAACTTTGAAGCCTTAAACATTCCTAAGAATCATCCAGCTAGAAGTGAGCAAGATACATTCTACATAAATGATAATATAGTTTTAAGAACTCAAACTTCTCCAGTTCAAGCTAGAGTAATGGAAAAACAACAACCACCAATAAAAATGATATCACCTGGTAAGGTATTTAGATCAGATGCTGTTGATGCTACGCATTCACCAATATTCTACCAAATGGAAGGTCTAGTTATAGATAAAGATATAACTTTTGCAGATCTTAAAGGAACTTTAGAATTATTTGCTAAGAAAATGTTTGGTGATAAAGTAAAAACTAAGTTTAGACCACATCATTTCCCATTCACTGAGCCATCAGCTGAAATGGATGCTACATGCTTTGTATGTAACGGAAAAGGATGTAAAGTATGTAAGGGAGAAGGTTGGATAGAAATACTAGGTTGTGGTATGGTTCACCCTCAAGTCTTAAGAAACTGTGGAATAGACCCAGAAGTTTATAGTGGATTTGCTTTCGGCTTTGGTGTAGACAGAATGGTTATGCTTAAGTATGGAATAGATGACATAAGATTATTATACGAAAGTGATATGAGATTCTTAAATCAATTCTAGTTTTAAAATAGGAGGTAAAAAAGATGAAAGTACCATTTAATTGGCTTAAAGATTACGTTGATATAGATATGACAGCAGAAGAGTTAGGCGATGCTTTAACTTTATCAGGATCAAAAGTAGAAGAGGTCGTAACTGCTGGTGCAGAAATAGAAAATATAGTTACTTGTCAAATAGATAAAATAGAACAACATCCTGATGCTGAAAAGCTTAAAATTTGTCAAGTAAACATAGGATCAGAAATGATTCAAATAGTAACAGCTGCAGATAATATGAAAGAACATGATAAAGTCCCAGTAGCTTTACATGGTGCAATATTAGCAGATGGAAGCAAAATCAAAAAAGGTAAATTAAGAGGAGAAGTTTCAAACGGAATGTTCTGTTCAGAAGAAGAATTAGGAATTGCTGACGGAAAAGAAGTTATTGGACTTATGATTTTACCAGAGGATGCTCCAATTGGTGTTTGTATAAAAGAATATTTAGGTCTTAATAAGCAAGTTTTAGATTTTGAAATAACTTCAAATAGACCTGATTGTTTAAGTGTTTTAGGTATGGCTAGAGAGACAGCAGCCACAACAAGAAAAACTTACAGAATGCCAAATACTAAATTTGAAGTTAAATGTGATAAAAACATAAATGATGAAATAAAAGTTTCAGTTAATGATAAGCTTTGTAATAGATATATGGCTAGAGGAGTTAAAAATGTAAAGGTAGCTCCATCACCAACTTGGATGCAAGAAAGATTATTAGATGCTGGTGTTAGACCTATAAATAACATAGTTGATATTACTAACTTTGTTATGTTAGAGCTTGGTCAACCAATGCATGCCTTTGATAGAAGAGAATTAAAATCTTCTAACATAGTAGTTGAGAGAGCTAAAGATGGAGATAAATTCGTAACTTTAGATGAAATAGAAAGAGAATTAAATTCAGAGGTTCTTTGCATAAAAGATGGAGAAGAGATAGTTGCTTTAGCTGGTATAATGGGTGGATTAAACTCAGGTGTTAAAGATGATACAACAGAGATTGTATTTGAATCAGCTAACTTTGATGGAACTAACATAAGAGTTAATTCTAAGAACTTAGGATTAAGAACTGAAAGTTCATCAAGATTTGAAAAAGACATAGATCCAAACTTAGCAGCTTTAGCTTTAGACAGAGCATGTGCTTTAGTTGAAGAACTAGGTTGTGGAGAAATTATGGAAGGCACTATAGATGTCTACAATAATGTTAAAGAAGAAAAAACTCTAGAAGTAAGTGTTAACTGGATAAACAAATTCTTAGGAACTTCATTAGAAGCTGAAGAAATGAAGAGATGTTTAGATAGCTTAGATTTAAAAACTACTATAAATGGAGATACATTAGAAATATTAGTACCTACATTTAGAATAGATGTTGATATAAGAGAAGATGTAGCAGAAGAAGTTGCAAGAATCTATGGATACAATAATATTCCAGCTACTTTAATATCAACTAGTACAGAAAAAGAAGCTAAGGACAAGAAACAATTATTAGATGAAAAAGTTATAGATACAATGTTAGCATCAGGCTTAAATCAATCTATAAGTTACTCATTTGTAAGTCCAAAGGTATTCGATAAAATATGTGTACCAGAAGATAGCAGCCTTAGAAATGTTGTTAAAATAAAGAATCCACTAGGAGAAGATTATAGTGTTATGAGAACTTCAACACTTCCTTCAATGATGGAATCTTTAGCTAGAAACTATTCAAGAAGCAATGAAATAGTTAGATTATTTGAAATAGGTAAAACTTATATTCCAAATTCAGATGAAAATGAATTACCAACTGAAAGAAATATATTAACAATTGGTATTTATGGACAATGCGATTACTTTGATTTAAAAGGAATAGTTGAAAACTTATTAGATTCATTAGGTCTTAAGAGCGCATCATTCAAGAGAATGAGTGAAAACCCAAGCTATCACCCAGGAAAGACTGCTGAGTTAATATTAGGTAGAACTTCACTAGGTGTTTTAGGAGAAATCCATCCAGATGTTAATGAAAACTACGGAGTAGATGTTCCTTGCTATGTTGCTGAATTAGATTTAGATGCTATGTATAACTTCTCAAAAACAGAGAAAGCTTATAAACCATTACCTAAGTATCCAGCAATAACAAGAGATATAGCTTTACTTGTTGATGATGCAGTTTTAGTTCAAGAAATAGAAGATGCAATAAGAAAAGCTGGTGGTCAAGTAGTTGAAAAAGTTGAATTATTTGACGTTTATAAAGGTGCTCAAATACCAGAAGGTAAGAAGAGTATTGCATATGCTATAGCTTACAGAGATCCAAGCAAAACTTTAAAAGATAAAGATATAAATAAAGTTCATGATAAGATACTAAGAGCTTTAGAATATAAGCTAGGAGCTCAATTAAGAGAGCAATAATAGTTTTAAATATGTTATGTATATGTTAAAATGTACATAACATATTTTTTATTATGGAAGTAAGAGGTGTTTAAGGAAGTATGGCGACTGTTACGGTAACAATAAATGGAGTTGAATATAATTTAAAAGGCCATGAAGACGGAGAATATTTAAAAAAAGTAGCTGAATACGTAGAAGAAAAAACACAAGAGATGGCAACAAAAAATAATAAATTAAGTGCACTTGGAGTTTTATCTTTATCTGCATTAAACATAGCTGATGAATTATTTAAAGGAAACGATGAATATAATCAACTTATAGATTATTATGAAAAAGTAAAATCTGAATTAGAAAAGTCCAAAAAAGAAATAGAAGATCTTAAAGAACTAGAAGGAGAAAGTGTTTCTTTAAAGGAAAAACTAGATAAGATTACTTCAGAGAAAGAAGCCTTAGAAAAGAATTTAAATGAATTAAAAGATAAAAAAGAAGAGATTGAGAAAAGCAGAGAAGAACTTAATAATAAATTTAATAAGCTAAATAGTGAAAATTCTAATTTAAAAGAAGAGCTTAAGAATACAAAGAATAGAATGAATAATTCTAATCAAGAAATAGCTAATTTAAAGAAAGAAATTGAAAGATTAAAAAGTGAAAATAATAGTTTAAAATCAGCTAAGGATAAAAACTCACATGAAGTTGAAAAATTAAGTAAAGAACTTAAAGAGGTTAAATCAAATAATGCTGAGTTAAACAAAACTATAGAAATCTCAAGAAATAAAGAGAAAAACTTAAGTAATGAGATTAATAATTTAAAAAGCAAAAATAATAATGTGGAAAAAGAACTTAGAGATCTTAAGGAAAAAAATAATAGCTTAAGTAGTATTGTTAATGAAGCTAAGAAAAACTTAGAACTATTAAATAAAGAGATTAATAGCTTAAAGGAAAGAAATAAGACTCAAAGAGAAGAAAATAAAAAGTTAACTTTAGAAGGAGAAAATCTAAAGATTAATTGCAAGGAAATAGAAGAAAAACTTGAAGGTTTAAATAAAGAAAATGGACAACTTAAAGAAACTTCAGAGCTTTTAAATAAAGAAAAAATTTGGATTAAAGATCAAAATAGTGGTTTAAAGAAGCAAATTTTAGAGTTAGAAGAAAATCTTCAATTAGCTTTAGAAGAAAAAGATGCTTTAGGTAAGAAAATTTCAGAGGATATGGAAGTTGAAATGAAAGCCTTAAAGGAAGAAGCTAAAGAAGTTAAGGCTGAAATGGAGATTTTAGAAGAGGAAGCTAAAAAGTTAAAAAGAGAAAAAGAACTTTTAATGGAGAATAATAAAGAATTAAGACGTAACTGGCAAACAGCTAAGTATAAACTTTTAGATTTAGAGCAAAAATACTTAGATTCTCAAGTTAAGCTTGCCACTTCAAAAAAATCAAATAATGTTCTTTTAAAGAAAAAATAAAAGTGTATTTAGAGACTGTAAGAGATTTATGTGAAAATAAATTTTCTTACAGTCTTTTATGGTTTAATAAAAAATAAAATTATTTTTATAGGTGATATGAACATGGAATTAATTTTCTGTCCTTGAAGTAACAAGGAGTTAATTTTGTTTCTTCTAAGAATTTATAAAGTTTTTCGAAATTTCTACCTATATGTTCTATTTTGTGAGAATCTGAACCAAGGGTTATATACTTACCTCCAAGTTCTCTATAGTATGAATAGATTTCTACCATGTTTTTAAAGGAAGTTTCATCATCTAAACGAGTAGTATTAAGTTCAAGAACTTTATTTTTAGCTATTAGTGTTTTAAAAATAGCTTGGAATTTAGGTTTAAAATCCTTAAGAGTCATTTCCTTATCATCATAAATACTGTATCTACAAGGATAATCTATATGTCCTAAGGTATCAAAAATATCATAAAATTCTATGCATTTAAGCATATTATCAAGATATTCACCATAAACAACTTCTTTAGGTCTAGTATCTTGTTTTAGAAATCTAGAAAGAGTAACACCATTTATAGAATGAATAGAACCTATTATCATATCAAATTTATCTTTATATTTTTCATAGAAGGCAAAGTTTTCATCTACATTGTTCATTGCAAGTCCAATTTCCACACCTTGTTGCATATTTTCTCCTCTATATTTACTGTATTCCTTTAAATAACCTTCAATATCAAGCTCAGCAAATTGAGGATGAGTTTTTAAATTATAATCTAAATGCTCTGTAGTTATTATTCCTAGATTATTTTTTTCAGCCTTCTTTAATATATCCTTAATTTTTAATTCAGAGTCAGCTGAAAATTCTGTATGTATGTGACAATCATAAAGCATTTTGTAACCTCCGCATAAATATTAGTATAATTTAATTTTATCATAACTTAGAAAAATATTAAGATTTTTGTTTTATAAGTGCTTAAATAAAAAGACAAATAATGAAATGTAGAATTGTATTGTGTAATTGTGTATAATACAAAGTATTGAATAAATTAACTAAGGAAAGACCTAGTTGAATTTTAGGAGAGATGAATTTTATGGAAAGAATAGAGTTACTAGCACCGGCAGGAAGTATGGAAAGTTTAATTGCTGCCATAAATAGAGGTGCTGATGCTATATATTTAGGAGGAAGCAAGTTTTCAGCAAGAGCTTATGCTTCTAACTTTGATAATGAAACAATGGAAAAGGCTGTGGATTATGCTCATACCTATGGAGTTAAGGTTTATGTTACAGTAAATACTTTAATTAAGGAAAATGAGTTTCAAGAAGCAGTAGATTACATAGGCGTTTTATATAAAATAGGAGTTGATGCTTTAATAATCCAAGATGTAGGATTAGCTAAAAGAATAAGAGAGGTATATCCAGATTTTGAATTACACGCTTCAACTCAAATGAGTATACATAATGGAGAAGGAGCCCTTTTCTTTAGAGAAAATGGATTTTTTAGAATTGTTTTATCAAGAGAGCTTACTTTAGATGAAATTAAATATATTTCAAAGGACTTAGGAATAGAAACTGAGATATTTGTTCATGGAGCCTTATGTGTTTGCTATTCAGGACAATGTTTAATGAGTAGCTTAATAGGAGGAAGAAGTGGTAATAGGGGAAGATGTGCTCAAAGTTGTAGACTTCCATACACATTAATTAGAGAAAAAGATAAGAAAGAGACTAAAGGATTCCTTTTAAGTCCTAAGGATATTTGTACTATTGAAAATGTAGAGGACTTAATAAAAACAGGAACTAGCTCATTAAAGGTTGAAGGAAGAATGAAGAGACCTGAGTATGTTGCTGGAGTTATAGAATCTTATAGAGAAGCTATAGATAATTCTTATAGAAATATTAAAAAATCTCAAGAGGGAAATAAGCTTAAACTTAAAAAGTTATTTAATAGAGAAGGTTTTTCTACAGCATACATGTATAAAAATGTTGGGAAAGATATGATGGCCTTTAAAACTCCAAGAAATACAGGAGTTTTACTTGGAGAAGTTCTAAAAAATGGAGAAGTGCTTTTATTAGATGATCTTTCATTAAAAGATGGAATAAGAACTAATGATGATGGATTTACTGTAAGTAAAATACTTATGGGAAATAGAGAAGTTACTGAAGCTAAAAAGGGGGATAAGGTAAAAATATTCCCTAAAAAATATAAAGCTAATGACAAGCTTTATAAAACTTCAGATACTAAGCTTTTAAATGAATTAAAGACCTCTTATGAAAATCCATATGAGAGAAAAATAAACTTAAAGGCTTATATGAAATTTAAGGTTAATGAACCTATGGAACTTACTGTGGAGTACAATGGAAATTACTTTACAAAGACTGGTGATATGGTTCAAGTTGCAGTAAATAGACCTATGGATAAGGAAAAAGTTGAAAAGAACTTAAAGAAATCAGGAGATATTCCTTATGAAATAAGTGAAATAGAATACGTAACTTTTGAAGATGGTTTTGCAGCGGTTTCTTCTATAAATAATTTAAGAAGAGAAGTTTTAGAAGAGATAAGAAATTCTGAAATTAAAAAATACAAAAGAGTTATAGAAAAACAAAACAATATAGAACTTAATGAAAAGAATGGTGAAATGCCAGAGGTTTTAGTTGTTGTAAATACTAATGAACAATTAAGAGCTTCAATAGATTGCGGAATTAAAAATATTGCTTTAGATATTTTTGGAAAAAATCAAGGGCAACTTAATAAGAATGCCATAAAAGAATTCAAAGATAAAGGAATTAATATTTATATAAAAGCACCTACAATAATAAAAGAAGAGTTTGAAATAATAAGTAATATAATAGAAGAGAATCTTAACTTAATAAAAGGTTTAGTTACAGCTAATACTGGAATAATAAATAGATTTAAGGATAAAACAAATATTATAGGTGATTATAAACTTAATATATTTAATTCTTGTGGTATGAAGTTTTATAATGAACATATGATGGGAAGCTGTTTAAGTTTAGAATTAAATAAAAAAGAGTTAAATAAAATGCTTAAGAAGTATTCTAAGGGAGCTCAAATCTTTGTTTATGGAAGACCAGAGGTTATGGTTAGTGAATACTGTCCAATAGGAAGTACCTTTGGTGGAAAATGTACTTCAAAAAATTGTGATAATCAATGTGTAAGTAGTACATTTACTTTAAGAGATAGAATGAATCAAGATTTTGTTATAAGAACTGATATATTCTGTAGATCACACATATACAATACAGTACCTGTTAACTTAATTCAGGAAATTGATGAAATAAAATCTTTAGGAGTAAATTATTTTAGATTAGACTTTGTAGATGAAAATTATGAAGAGGTTAGACAGGTTATTGAAGCTCTAAATAAGGAAGAAGCTTTAAGATTAAAGGATTATACTAAAGGTCACTTTAAAAGAGGCGTTGAGTAAAGGGGATTAAAGTATGAACGATAGAGTTTTAAGAGTTTTAGAATTTAATAAAATTAAGGAATTGGTTAAGGGATATGCCATTACAAAATCAGCTAAGGAGATGGTTTTAGATCTTAAACCATATGATTCTGTTTATGATGTAAAAGAACATTTAGAAGAAACAAAAGAAGCTTTAGATATTTTAATGAGAAAAGGAAATCCTCCTTTTGAAGGGCTTTATGATGTTAAAGAAGCTATAACAAGAGCTGAAAAAGGTGGAGTTTTAAGCATAGAAGGCTTACTTAGAATAGGAAACATGTTATCTGTAACAAGAAAACTTTCTGACTTTTTAGCTAGAAAAGAAGAGGAAGAAGAACATAGAATCCTAGAAGGAATGAGAGAAGGGCTTATAGTACTTAGAGGTGTAGAAAGTGCTATATCAAAGGCCATAGTAAGTGAAGATGAAATTGCAGATTCTGCGAGTGATAAACTTTATAGTATAAGAAGAAGCTTAAAAGAAAAGAATTCATCTATAAGAGATAAAGTTAATTCCATAGTAAGAAGTAATGCTCAATATCTTCAAGATTCCTTATACACTGTTAGAGGAGATAGATATGTTATTCCTGTAAAAGCTGAATATAAATCTCAAGTTCCAGGACTTGTTCATGATCAAAGTTCAACAGGGGCTACACTTTTTATAGAACCAACGGCTTTAGTAAACTTAAATAACGAAATAAAAGAGCTTATGCTAAAGGAAAGAGCTGAGATTGAGAGAATATTAGCAGAATTATCAGCCTTAGTATATAAAAATATTGATGTTATAAAAGTTAACTTTAATATAATAGTTGAATTAGATTTTATATTTGCAAAGGCTAAATACGGTAGTGATTTAGGTGGAACAATGCCTATAGTAAATGAAGAAGGCGTAATAGATTTAATGGATGCTAGGCATCCACTAATTCCTAAAGATAAAGTTGTTTCTTCTGATATTTATTTAGGAAGAGAATTTTCAACATTACTTATAACAGGGCCAAATACTGGTGGTAAAACTGTAACCTTAAAGACTACAGGGCTTATTGAACTTATGGGCTTAAGTGGACTTTTAATACCAGCAAGTGAAAATTCAAGCATAAGCTTCTTTGAAGAGATATTTGCAGATATAGGAGATGAGCAAAGTATAGAGCAAAGCTTATCAACTTTTTCTTCTCATATGACTAATATAGTTAAAATAATGGAGAAAGCAAATAATAAAAGTTTTGTACTTTTTGACGAACTTGGAGCTGGAACAGACCCTACAGAGGGAGCTGCACTTGCCATTTCAATATTAGAAAACTTAAGAGCAAGAGGATGTAGAATAATGTCTACAACTCACTATAGTGAATTAAAGGGATATGCATTAAAAACTGAAAATGTTGAGAATGCTTCTGTTGAGTTTAATGTTGAAACCTTAAGACCAACTTATAGACTTTTAATAGGAGTTCCAGGGAAATCAAATGCTTTTGAAATTTCAAGAAGATTAGGTCTTAAAGATAATATCATAGAAGAAGCTAAAAAGGTTATTTCTACTGAATCACTTCAATTTGAAGATTTAATACAATCACTTCAAGAAAAGAGTATAAAAGCAGAAAATGATGCTAGAGAAGCTGCTATATTAAGAAATGATGCAGAAAAATATAAGAATAGATATAAAGAGAAATTTGAAAGAATTGAAAGCGTAAGAGATAATGTTTATGCAGATGCTAGAAGAGAAGCAAAGCAAATTTTAGATTCAGCTAAGGAAGAGGCTGATACTATTCTTAAAAATATGAGAGACCTAGAAAGAATGGGGATTTCTAGTGATGCAAGAAGAAAGCTTGAAGCTGAAAGAGGAAAGCTTAGAGATAAAATAAGTGATGCAGAAGCTAGACTTCAAAAGAAAAAAGAAGAGCAAAAGGGAGAAGAACTTAAAAAGATTGAGGTTGGAATGGAAGCCTTATTACCTTCAATAAACCAAAAAGTCATAGTTCTTTCTAAGCCAGATAATAAAGGTGAAGTTCAAGTTCAAGCTGGAATTATGAAAATAAATGTTAAGGCTAAGGATTTAAGAGTAGCCAAGGAAACTAAAGAAGAAAAGAAAATTAAAAAGAGAGAAGCAAGATTAAACTTAAGACAGGTGGATCCATCAATAGACTTAAGAGGTATGGATTCAGAAGAAGCTTGTTACACTGCAGATAAGTATTTAGATGATGCTTATGTTGCAGGAAGAGGAGAAGTAACTTTAGTTCATGGAAAAGGTACTGGTGTTTTAAGAAAAGCTATAAACGATATGCTAAAAAAACATCCTCATGTAAAATCTCACAGACTAGGTGAGTATGGAGAGGGTGGAACAGGAGTTACTGTTGTAATATTAAAATAAATTTTTAATATTAAATTATGACTTAACTTAGATTTTGATTTATATAAATTTAAGTTAAGTACAAAATCAATAATAATTTAAAAAATAATATTAAGAGTTCGTCTAAATTTTTTATTAGTAGATTTAAATAAACTACGCTTATAAAGAATTTTAGATGGGCTCTTTTTTAGATACAATTTATTAAAAAAAGCATGAGTATATTTATGATATAATCAATTTAAACTTTGAGAATTATGTAAAATTGGTATAGAGGAGGCTGTTAGGTGAAAGCAAAAAAGAAAAATAAAAAAATTAAACTTAATAAAGGTAGAGTATTAGCTTTTTTATTAGCCATAGCAATATTATTTTTAGCTTTATCAGGTAGATTGCTTTATATAAGTATATTTAGATCAAAAGATTATAAGGCTATGGCAGAAGAACAATGGACAAATGAAATACAAATAGATGCTAGAAGAGGGCGTATCTTAGATAGAAACAATAGGGAGTTAGCAGTTACTGCAAACGTATTTAGAGTAGATTTAGATTTAATAACCTTAAGAAAATATATTGATAAGAAAGATACTGATAATATTGAAATTGCAAAATTATTAGCTGAAGCTTTAGAGATGGATGAAGAAAAGGTTTTATCAAGAATAGAACTTACATATCCATCAGGAAATCCAGCAAACTCTGCTACCTTAATAAGAAGAATAGAAAAGGAAAAGGCTGATAAGGTTAAAGAGCTAGATATAAATGGAGTAATAGTATCAGAGGATACAAAAAGATATTATCCTAATGGAGATTTTCTTTCTCATACTTTAGGAACAACTAATGCAGATGGAGAAGGATTAAGTGGATTAGAACTTTATTATAATGAAGAACTTATGGGAATTCCAGGAGTAAGAGTTAGTGAAGTCTCTGGAAATAGTACTTCAAATCCTTATTCTGAAACCAGTTTTACTCCACCTGTAGATGGAAAAGACATGACTTTGACAATAGATGAGAATATACAATACTTTGTTGAAAAGGTAGCCGAAGATGCCTTAAATAAACATAATGCAGACTCAGTAAGCATTGCAGTTATGAACCCTAATAATGGAGAAATTTTAGGAATGGTAAATAAACCTGGATTTAATCCTAATAATCCTTATGAAGGTAGTGAGGCATTTAAGGGGAAAGATGAATCTGCAAAACTACAAAATATGTGGAGAAATACAATTGTTTCAGATGCCTTTGAGCCAGGTTCAATATTTAAAATAATAACTTCTATAGCAGCCATAGAGGAAAACATAGCAGGCAAAGATGAGGTTTATTATTGTGATGGTAGTTTAAATGTAGCAGGGAAAAATATAAAATGTTGGAAGCCTGGTGGACATGGAGTACAAAATTTTAACCAAACATTAGAAAATTCATGTAATGTTGCTTTTATGGAAATGGGGGCAAAATTAGGAGCTGAAAAGTTAAATGAATATATTAAACTTTTTGGATTTGGAACTCAATCAGGAATAGATTTACCGGGAGAAGCTACAGGAATAGTTAAAAATGTAGAAGATATAAGTTCTGTGGATTTAGCAACTATATCCTTTGGACAAACTAATACAATGAATGGTATTCAGTTTATGACAGCTCTAAATGCTGTTGCAAATGGAGGAGATTTAATTCAGCCTCATATTATGAAAGAATTAAGTCATAAGGATGATAATGGGACAAAAATTATAGATGAAGTTTTTGTGCCTAAAATACAAGAAAATATAGTAGATGAAAAAAGTACTATGAGAGTTAAAGAGGCCTTAGAATCTACTGTTTCTAATGGATCTTCAAAGGATGCAGGAATTGAAGGAATAAAAGTAGCAGGAAAAACTGGTACAGCAGAAAAGGTAGATTCTGAAACAGGTACTTATGGGGCTGGGTATATAGCATCCTTTGCTGGATTTGCACCATATGATAATCCACAAGTATCTTTAATAGTAATAATAGATAATCCTAAAAATGGAGAGCATTTTGGAGGAATTGTTGCAGCACCTTTTGCAGGAGAATTATTCAATAATATATTTAACTATATTTCATTAAATGAAGGGCAATTAGATGTAAAAGATGAAAGTGTAATAATCACTGATTTAAGAGGAGATAAGGTAACTAGTGCTGAAAAAACTTTAAATGAATTAGGAATTAATTGTGTAATTGAGGGAGATGGAACCTTTGTTACTTCAGTTAAACCTATACCAGGCTATAAGGTTAAAAAGGGTGATAGTATAACCTTATATGCTGGAAGTAGATTTGATAGAAATGAAAAAGAAATAGTAGTTCCTGATTTTAGAAAGTTAAATAAGGAAGAGGCAGAAGAAATTTTAAAATCCTTAGGATTAAAGGGAGAATTTGAAGGAGAAGGTGAAATTAAGGAACAGAGCATAAGTGCAGGAGAAATAATAAAAAGTGGATATAAGATTAAGTTTAAATTAGAAGGATAAAACTTTAAAATAAAGAGTTATATCAAATAACTTATAATAAATATTATAAAAGCTTAATGTTTATAGTATTTATTATTAACTTTTTGATATAACTCTTTTTTACTTTAAAAGATAAATACTTTTTTTATGAAGTTTTAAGGATTATAATAAAATAGAATTTTGTTAATAAATAATTGATAAATTTTTATAAAACTAGGAGTAAATTTATTTTAATAAGTTTTAGGGAGGAGAAATTTGTGATTTTAATTAGTGGGTGTTTGTGTGGAGTTAATTGTAAATACAATGGTGAAAATAATTTAAATGAAAATATATTAAAGTTTCTTAAGGAAGGGCGAGCAGTAATTGCCTGTCCAGAACAATTAGGAGGACTAAAAACTCCAAGAATACCAAGTGAAATAGTAGGGGGAACAGGAAAAGATGTACTAGAAGGAAAAGCAAAGGTGCTTGGTAAGGATGGAACTGATGTTACAAAAGAATTTCTTAAAGGGGCTTATGAAACTTTAAATATAGCAAAGAGTATAAATGCAGAATATGTAATTTTAAAAGCTAAAAGTCCATCTTGTGGTCTTGGAGTTATATATTCAGGAAATTTTAATGGAGAGAAAAAAGAAGGAAATGGGGTAACTTGTGAACTTCTACTTCAAAATGGATTTAAAGTTAAAACAGAAAATGATTTTTAGGAGGAATGTATAGATGAATAAGGATATGAGAGATAAAGCTAGAGAACTTTATAATGGAAGTTGTAGAGTATGTAAGGTTTGTAATGGAGTAGCATGTGCAGGAGAAGTTCCTGGCATGGGAGGAAAAGGAACAGGAGATTCTTTTATAAGAAATGTAGCGGCCTTAGAGAAAATAAAACTTAATATGAGAACAATTCATGATGCTAAAAACCCTACTACAAATATTGAAATTTTCGGTAAGAATATGGAGTTACCACTTTTTGCAGCTCCTATAACAGGAACTATGTTAAATATGGGTGGAAAAGTTAGTGAAAGAGAATATATTGAGGGAGTAGTTAAGGGATGCTTAGATTCTGGGATATATCCTATGGTAGGAGATACAGCAGTAGACTTATGTTTAGCTACTAATTTAGAAGTAATAGAAGAATATAATGGACAAGGAATAATATTTATAAAACCTTGGAAAAATGAAGTTGTAATAGAAAAAATAAAAATGGCAGAAAAAGCAGGAGCCTTTGCTGTAGGAGTAGATATAGATGCAGCTGGTCTTATAACTTTAGCTATGAATGGAAAGCCAGTTGAACCTAAAAACTTAGAGGAAATAAAAGAATTAGTAAATTCAACAAAATTACCTTTTATATTAAAGGGAATAATGACGCCAGATGAGGCTGAATTAGCAGTAGAAGCAGGGGTAGATGCCATAGTAGTATCTAATCATGGAGGAAGAGTTTTAGATCAAACTCCAGCCTCATGTGAAGTGTTAAAAGAGATAGCAGCTAGAGTTAAAGGTAAAGTTAAAATTTTAGTTGATGGTGGAGTAAGAACTGGAGTTGATATATTAAAAATGATAGCCTTAGGTGCTGATTGCGTTTTAATAGGAAGACCTTTTATAACAGCTACCTTTGCTGATGGAGCTAAAGGGGTAGAAGAATATGTGAATTCTTTAAAAGGTGAATTAAAATCAGCTATGGTTTTAACAGGATGTAACTCAATAGAAAACATAGATAACAGAGTTATTTACAAAAGAGAAAATTAATAAAGTAAAATAATTATTTAAAATAATAAGTAATTTTTTAAATTCATTTATAGTAAGACCAAAAATAACCCTTATAAATTATTAAGTTTAACTAATAATTTATAAAGGTTGTTTTTTTATATTACTCTTTAACATAATCTATTTTTAAAATAAAATCAAAAAAATAAATAGTCTTTAATATTTATTGTAATAAATATTATGTTATTTGAATAAACATATATAGGATAAATATAGTTAAGGAGGAAGTATGAAAGTTAAAGCTATAAAAAGTTTTTTAATAACTACAATGGCAATGACTTTTTTAGTTAGTATGGGACAAGGATCTATATTAACTAAGGCAAATACTATAAATAATATGGAATATGTAACAGAAGTATTTGGAGCAATTCCAACAGAAGAACAGGTTAGCTATCAAAAAGAGGAACTTACAGCATTTATACACTTTGGTGTGAATACCTTTACGGGAAGGGAGTGGGGAGATGGAACAGAAAATCCAGAAATTTTTAACCCTACTAATTTAGATGCTGATCAATGGGTAAAAACTTTGGCGGAGGCAGGCTTTGGAAGGGTTATATTAACTGCAAAACATCATGATGGATTTTGTTTGTGGGATAGTGCATATACAAAGCATGATGTAGCTAGTAGTCCTTGGAAAAATGGAAAGGGAGATGTGGTTAAAGAGGTTTTAGAAGCTTGTGCTAAATATAATATAAAATTCGGAGTTTATTTGTCACCATGGGACCAAAATTCAGAACATTATGGAGACGGCAATGGTGGTGATTATAATGAGTTTTACATGAATCAGTTAAGGGAATTATTAACTAACTATGGACCTATAGCTGAAGTTTGGATGGATGGAGCAAAGGGATCGAATGTTAAGCAAGAATATAACTTTGAAGAATGGTTTGCTCTTATAAAAAAATTACAACCAGAATGTTTAATATTTAGTCCACAGGGGCCAGATATTAGATGGATTGGAAATGAAAAAGGATATGCAGGAGAACCTTGCTGGTCAACTATAGATATTGAAAAAATGAAAGAAAGGGAAAATCCAACATATTTGAATAATGGAGAAGAAGGTGGACCAAATTGGATAGTTGGAGAATCAGATGTATCCATAAGACCAGGTTGGTTTTACCATGAATCTCAAGATAATGAAGTTAAATCCTTAGAAAAAATGATGGATATTTATTTTAAATCCATAGGGAGAAATTCAGTTTTATTATTAAATGTTCCCCCTAATAAGGAAGGAAAGTTACATGAAAATGATGTTAATAGATTAAAGGAATTTGGTGAAACAATTAAAGAGTTATTTAATGATGATTTAGCTTTAAATAAAGAGGTAATAGTAGATGGTTTTGCTAATAATGATGAGACATATGGTGCAAATAAAATTGTAGATGGAGATTATGATACCTATTGGGCACCAGATAATAGTAGTAAAACAGGTACTATTGAAATAGATTTAGGTGGAAGTAAAGAATTTGATGTTATTTCTTTGCAAGAGTATATACCATTAGGTCAAAGAGTATCCAGTTTTAATGTAGAAGTATTGCAAGGAGAAAATTGGAATAAGGTTTATGAAGGAAAAACAATAGGATATAAAAGACTTGTTAGAATAGCTCCAACTAAAGGAGAAAAAATAAGAATTAATATAACGGGTTCATTAGAAGTACCACTTATAAATAACGTTGGAGTTTATAAACAACCTATTAGTATAGAACTTCCATCAGGGCCACCAGCTGGGTTGAAAGTATTAAATGATGATAATAAGGGAAATGAATTAGAACAATTTAATTTTAGTGATGGATGGATATATGAGACTATCCATGGAGAAGATGATTTAGGTGGAGATGCCCATTATACAAGTAAAATTAATGCTACAGTTAATATTAAATTCAAGGGAACTAAGTTTTTCTTATCAGGAACAAAGGATTCAGGACATGGAATAATGGAAATTTCAATAGATGGTGAAAATCCAGTAGAGGTTGACTTATATTCTCCTAATAGAAAATCTAAAGAGATAGTTTTTGAAAGTGAAGATTTAAGTGATGGAGAGCATGAAGTTACGGTTAAATGTACTGGAAG
>OKSE01000461.1_pt1 | contig 24304 bp, 19 predicted proteins | sample 1633631 | NCBI WGS metagenome assembly OKSE01 (sample SAMEA3541555, study PRJEB24748) | human gut metagenome | biome: human gut; feature: human-associated habitat; material: faeces | place: China | collected 2012 | reverse complement strand
TGGGCGGTGATTCGCACGATGATCCAGCCCCACCGCTTTTAACATCTCAAGTGCACGGCTGTTGATTTCAGCGGGCTTTTTCTTGCCAATCAGCAGCGGCATAGCCACGTTTTCCAGGGCGGTAAAATCCGGCAGCAGGTGGTGAAACTGATAAATAAAGCCCAGCTTCTGGTTGCGCAGCTCTGCTTTCGCCGCCGAAGACAGTTTGCTCATCGGTTGACCGTTAAAGATCACATCGCCGGAGGTTGGCGTATCCAGCCCGCCCAACAAGTGCAGCAAGGTGCTTTTACCGGAACCAGAGCTACCGACGATCGCCATCATTTCACCTTCGCCGACGCTGAAACTGACATTGTGCAGCACATCGGTTTGCACACTGCCTTCCTGATAGCGTTTGCACAGGTTGTCGCATTGCAACAGGATCTTATTCATAACGTAAAGCCTCAGCGGGTTGAGTGGCGGCAGCGCGCCATGAAGGGTAAAGCGTAGACAGCAGCGCGATAGCCATCGCCACCAGCGCAATAACAATGACCTGTAAAGGTTCGATAGCGACCGGCAGCGCCGCGCCATCAAGCAGGACGCCGATTATCGGCATCAGATTATTTAACTGGCTGGCAAGCAGGGCGCCAAGCGCCGCTCCGAGGATCGCACCGATAATCCCGGCGCTGGCCCCTTGCACCATAAAGACCATCATGATTTGTCGCGGAGTTAAGCCTTGCGTTTGCAGGATCGCTACTTCGCCCTGCTTCTCCATTACCATCAGCCCTAGTGAGGTAATAATGTTAAACGCCGCAACGGCGACAATCAGGCTCAGCAGTAAACCCATCATATTTTTTTCCATGCGTACGGCCTGGAACAACTCGCCTTTACGATCACGCCAGTCCTGCCATTTGCTGCCTTCAGGCAGTTTTTGCTGACTTAATGAGTCGACTTTCAGCGGCTCATCCAGCCACAAACGCCAGCCGGTAATATTGCCTGCCGGATAACGCATCAGACGCGAGGCATCCTCAATATTCACCAGCATTTCATTGCCATCGACTTCACTGTTGGCGGCGAAAGTGCCAATCACATTGAACAGGCGCTGACTTGGAATACGCCCCATCGGCGTGAACTGGCTGGCAGATGGTACCATCATGCGGATTTGATCACCGCGATTAACGCCTAGCTGTGAGGCAAGTTGTTCGCCGAGGATGACATTATATTTCCCCGGCTCGAGGTCAGTTTGTTTCACATTGACCAGATACGGCGTTAGTGGATCTTTTTGCGCCGGGTCGATACCGAGCATCACCCCGACCGCCACGCTGCGCGCGCTTTGCAGTACCATATCACCGGTAGTAATAGGTGCGACGCGATTAACGCCGTCCAGTTTGACTGCCGTTTCCGGGAGTTGCTGCGGGTTAAGAGAGCCATGCTCAGAAGAGAGAATTGCCTGTGGCATCAGGCCAAGGATGTTGTTTTGCAGCTCGCGCTCAAAGCCGTTCATCACTGACAATACTGTGACCAGCGCCATCACCCCGAGGGTAATGCCGATGGTAGAAAGCCAGGAGACGAAACGACCGAAGCGATCCGCTGCACGCCCACGCATGTAACGCAGGCCAATAAATAGAGCGACAGGTTGGTACATGAAATCCGTCTGGTTGCTGTAGCAAAGACACGAGTATATAAGCGAAAGCAAGATGGGTAAACGTCTGAACTGTAAGTGATCGTCAGGGCTAATCTGAAAAGCCCCCGTAAATCAATCGGCTAAATTGCCATGTTTTATCATCAATCTTGCCGCCTGATCTTAATCTGAAAAATCATCCAATACAGACAGATACCCATTACACCTCGGGTCATAACCCGCAGGATCAACCGCATGTAAATTAAAAAAGAGCGTGTTGTCCTGATGAAACAAAAAGAGCTATGGATTAACCAGATCAAAGGGTTATGTATTTGTCTGGTGGTGATTTATCACTCGGTCATTACCTTTTATCCGCATCTGACCACTTTTCAGCATCCGTTATCGGAAGTCCTGAGCAAATGCTGGATCTATTTCAATCTTTACCTTGCCCCCTTTCGTATGCCGGTTTTTTTCTTTATTTCCGGCTATTTGATTCGCCGCTATATCGACAGCGTACCGTGGGGAAATTGTCTCGATAAACGGATCTGGAACATCTTCTGGGTGCTGGCGCTTTGGGGCGTGGTGCAGTGGCTGGCGTTAAGTGCGCTGAACCAGTGGCTGGCACCTGAGCGCGATTTAAGCAATGCCTCCAATGCCGCTTATGCCGATTCCACCGGTGAGTTCCTGCACGGGATGATCACCGCCAGCACCAGCTTGTGGTATCTGTATGCGTTAATTGTCTATTTCGTGGTATGTAAAATTTTTAGCCGTCTGGCGCTGCCACTATTCGCCTTGTTTGTACTGTTGAGTGTGGCGGTTAATTTCGTTCCCACGCCGTGGTGGGGAATGAACAGTGTGATCCGCAATTTGCCTTATTACAGCCTTGGCGCATGGTTTGGCGCAACAATAATGACCTGTGTTAAAGAGGTGCCGTTGCGCCGCCATCTGCTGATGGCTTCTTTGCTTACCGTTCTGGCGGTCGGTGCCTGGTTGTTTACTATCTCGCTGCTGTTGTCGCTGGTATCGATTGTGGTGATCATGAAGCTGTTTTATCAATACGAGCAACGATTCGGTATGCGCTCCACCAGCCTGCTGAATGTGATTGGCTCCAACACCATTGCTATCTACACCACCCATCGCATTCTGGTTGAAATATTCAGCTTAACTCTGCTTGCGCAAATGAACGCAGCACGCTGGTCGCCGCAAGTCGAACTGACACTCCTGCTGGTTTATCCCTTTGTCAGTTTGTTCATCTGTACTGTTGCGGGCTTGCTGGTAAGAAAACTTTCACAGCGTGCATTCAGCGATCTGTTGTTCTCCCCGCCTTCACTGCCCGCTGCCGTCAGTTACTCCCGCTAAGCCATCGCCCCAGCCGGGGCGATTCAATTTGCTAAACCATGTCGATTACGGATAATGAACAGCATTGCTTATCAGAGATATGCCCCCATATGTTGAGGCATATCCTAACGAGAATCTGACAACCGTTATGCCTGAACAATATCGTTATACGCTGCCCGTCAAAGCGGGTGAGCAGCGTCTGCTGGGCGAGTTAACCGGCGCAGCCTGTGCAACGCTGGTAGCGGAAATTGCCGAACGTCACGCCGGTCCGGTGGTACTCATTGCACCAGATATGCAAAATGCTCTGCGTTTGCATGATGAAATCAGCCAGTTCACCGATCAGATGGTGATGAATCTGGCGGACTGGGAAACTCTTCCCTACGACAGTTTTTCGCCTCATCAGGACATTATCTCCTCGCGCCTTTCCACCCTTTACCAGCTACCGACGATGCAGCGTGGCGTACTGATTGTTCCGGTGAATACGCTTATGCAGCGCGTTTGCCCACACAGTTTTCTCCACGGTCATGCGCTGGTGATGAAAAAAGGTCAGCGCCTGTCACGAGATGCATTACGAACCCAACTGGACAGCGCCGGTTATCGCCATGTTGACCAGGTGATGGAGCACGGCGAATACGCCACGCGCGGCGCGTTGCTGGATCTCTTCCCGATGGGGAGTGAGCTGCCTTATCGTCTTGATTTCTTTGATGATGAAATCGACAGCCTGCGGGTGTTTGACGTCGACAGCCAGCGCACGCTGGAGGAAGTAGAAGCGATCAATCTGCTGCCCGCGCACGAATTTCCGACCGATAAAGCGGCAATTGAACTGTTCCGCAGCCAGTGGCGCGATACCTTCGAAGTGAAGCGCGATCCGGAACATATTTACCAGCAAGTGAGTAAAGGCACATTACCTGCCGGGATCGAGTACTGGCAGCCATTGTTCTTCAGCGAACCACTGCCGCCGCTGTTCAGTTATTTCCCTGCCAATACCTTGCTCGTGAATACTGGCGATCTGGAAACCAGTGCCGAACGTTTCCAGGCTGACACGCTGGCGCGTTTTGAGAATCGCGGCGTCGATCCGATGCGCCCGCTGTTGCCACCACAATCGCTCTGGCTGCGGGTGGACGAGCTCTTCTCAGAGCTGAAAAACTGGCCCCGGGTGCAGCTAAAAACTGAACATTTACCGACAAAAGCCGCGAATGCCAATTTAGGTTTCCAGAAACTGCCAGACCTGGCCGTTCAGGCGCAACAAAAAGCGCCGCTGGATGCGCTGCGTAAGTTCCTCGAGACTTTCGACGGTCCGGTGGTGTTCTCGGTAGAAAGTGAAGGTCGCCGTGAAGCGCTGGGTGAACTGCTCGCACGAATTAAAATTGCTCCGCAACGCATTATGCGTCTTGATGAAGCCAGCGACCGTGGGCGTTATCTGATGATTGGCGCTGCCGAACATGGTTTTGTCGATAAGGTGCGTAATCTGGCGCTGATCTGCGAAAGCGATCTGCTCGGTGAACGTGTTGCCCGCCGTCGTCAGGATTCTCGCCGCACCATCAACCCCGATACACTGATCCGTAACCTTGCGGAGCTGCATATTGGTCAGCCGGTGGTCCATCTGGAGCACGGTGTCGGGCGCTATGCCGGAATGACCACGCTCGAAGCGGGCGGCATTACTGGCGAGTATTTGATGCTCACCTATGCCAACGACGCCAAACTGTATGTTCCGGTGTCGTCACTGCATCTGATTAGCCGTTACGCAGGTGGCGCGGAAGAAAACGCCCCGCTGCATAAACTTGGCGGCGATGCGTGGTCACGCGCGCGGCAGAAAGCGGCGGAAAAAGTGCGTGATGTGGCGGCGGAATTGCTGGATATCTACGCGCAACGCGCCGCCAAAGAGGGCTTCGCGTTTAAACACGATCGTGAGCAGTATCAGTTGTTCTGCGACAGCTTCCCGTTTGAAACCACGCCGGATCAGGCGCAGGCCATTAATGCGGTACTTAGCGACATGTGTCAGCCGCTGGCAATGGATCGTCTGGTGTGCGGCGATGTTGGCTTTGGTAAAACAGAAGTGGCGATGCGCGCCGCTTTCCTGGCAGTAGATAACCACAAGCAGGTGGCGGTGTTGGTGCCTACCACCCTTCTCGCGCAGCAGCATTACGACAACTTCCGCGACCGTTTCGCCAACTGGCCGGTACGTATCGAAATGATCTCCCGTTTCCGCAGCGCCAAAGAGCAGACGCAAATCCTTGCGGAAGTGGCGGAAGGGAAAATCGATATTCTGATCGGTACGCACAAACTGCTGCAAAGTGACGTCAAGTTTAAAGATTTAGGCCTGCTGATTGTCGATGAAGAACACCGCTTCGGGGTGCGTCATAAAGAGCGTATTAAAGCGATGCGCGCGAACGTGGATATTCTGACGCTTACTGCAACGCCGATCCCACGTACGCTGAATATGGCAATGAGCGGAATGCGTGACCTGTCGATTATCGCCACGCCGCCCGCCCGTCGTCTGGCAGTTAAAACCTTTGTCCGTGAGTATGACAGCCTGGTGGTCCGGGAGGCGATCCTGCGTGAAATTTTGCGCGGAGGACAGGTTTATTATCTCTACAATGATGTGGAAAACATTCAGAAAGCCGCCGAACGGCTGGCAGAACTGGTGCCAGAAGCGCGGATCGCCATCGGTCACGGGCAGATGCGCGAGCGCGAACTGGAACGGGTGATGAATGATTTCCATCATCAACGTTTCAACGTGCTGGTTTGTACCACCATTATCGAAACCGGGATCGACATCCCGACAGCCAACACCATTATCATTGAACGTGCGGATCACTTCGGTCTGGCGCAGCTGCACCAGTTACGCGGTCGCGTCGGACGTTCGCATCATCAGGCATATGCATGGTTGCTGACGCCGCATCCAAAAGCGATGACTACCGATGCACAAAAACGTCTTGAAGCGATTGCCTCGCTGGAAGATCTCGGGGCAGGTTTTGCGCTGGCAACGCACGATCTGGAGATTCGCGGCGCGGGTGAACTGCTTGGCGAAGAACAAAGCGGCTCAATGGAAACCATCGGTTTCTCGCTGTATATGGAGCTGCTGGAAAACGCCGTCGATGCACTGAAAGCCGGACGCGAGCCGTCGCTGGAAGATCTCACCAGCCAGCAAACAGAAGTCGAGCTGCGGATGCCGTCGCTATTGCCAGATGATTTCATTCCTGACGTGAATACGCGTTTGTCGTTCTATAAACGTATTGCCAGCGCCAAAACGGAAAACGAACTGGAAGAGATCAAAGTCGAGCTTATCGATCGCTTCGGCCTGCTGCCGGATCCGGCGCGTATCCTGCTGGATGTTGCCCGTCTGCGCCAGCAAGCGCAGAAACTGGGGATCAGGAAGCTGGAAGGTAATGAGAAAGGCGGGGTGATCGAATTTGCCGAGAAGAATCACGTTAATCCGGCCTGGTTGATTGGTTTGCTGCAAAAACAGCCGCAGCATTACCGCCTTGATGGTCCGACGCGCCTGAAATTTATTCAGGATTTGAGTGAGCGGAAAACGCGTATCGAATGGGTACGCCAGTTTATGCGTGAACTGGAAGAGAACGCGATCGCTTAATGGTAAATCGGGGGCGTTTCTGCGCCCCCATCTGCAACATTTACAAATTCTTTGCACTTCCCTGCACTATCCGACACTGTCACCATCCATAATTCAGGCTTATCTGTTTATTACAATAACCTTATATTTATTATGGATTTTTGGTGATGATCAAAACGCGTTTTTCTCGCTGGCTAACGTTTTTTACGTTCGCCGCTGCCGTGGCGCTGGCGCTACCGGCAAAAGCCAACACCTGGCCGCTGCCGCCAGCGGGCAGTCGTCTGGTTGGCGAAAACAAATTTCATGTGGTGGAAAATGACGGTGGTTCTCTGGAAGCCATCGCCAAAAAATATAACGTCGGCTTTCTCGCTCTGTTACAGGCTAACCCCGGCGTTGATCCTTACGTACCGCGCGCGGGCAGCGTGTTAACGATCCCGTTGCAAACCCTACTTCCAGACGCGCCGCGCGAAGGCATTGTGATCAACATTGCGGAGCTGCGTCTCTATTACTACCCGCCGGGTAAAAATTCGGTAACCGTGTATCCAATAGGTATTGGTCAGTTAGGTGGTGACACGCTGACACCGACAATGGTGACCACCGTTTCAGACAAACGTGCAAACCCAACCTGGACGCCAACGGCAAACATCCGCGCCCGTTATAAAGCACAGGGAATTGAGTTGCCTGCGGTAGTGCCGGCTGGACCGGATAACCCAATGGGCCATCATGCGATTCGTCTGGCGGCCTATGGCGGCGTTTATTTGCTTCACGGTACGAACGCCGATTTCGGCATTGGCATGCGGGTAAGTTCTGGCTGTATTCGTCTGCGGGATGACGATATCAAAACACTCTTTAGCCAGGTCACCCCAGGCACCAAAGTGAATATCATCAACACTCCGATAAAAGTCTCTGCCGAACCAAACGGTGCGCGTCTGGTTGAAGTACATCAGCCGCTGTCAGAGAAGATTGATGACGATCCGCAGCTGCTGCCAATTACGCTGAATAGCGCAATGCAATCATTTAAAGATGCAGCACAAACTGACGCTGAAGTGATGCAACATGTGATGGATGTCCGTTCCGGGATGCCGGTGGATGTCCGCCGTCATCAAGTGAGCCCACAAACTCTGTAAATCCTGGATAAAAAAAATCCCCGCGACACGGCATGTCGCGGGGAAAAAATCAGCAGTAGCAGGCATTAATGAGGGTTAATGCTTATTTATAAATTACTGCTGTTCCATGGAGGGTATTCGGACCGGTTACAGAAGTAATACGGAAAGATTTTGCGCCCATCTCATCCGCTTTTTGCGCCAGCTGCTCTTCCAGCGATCCCAGATTTGTCCCCGCGTTAGCACTGATTGTACCGACTTTTTGTTGGCCTTCTGGCGTTGACTGAACTTCGACAGCCGCAAAGCTGGCAAATGACATGGAGCTTAAAATCGCCGCAGCGATGAGGGTTTTTACGTTTTTCATAATAGTGGCCTTATGCAGATGAATGACGTCGCAAGCAATTACTTAACGATCGATAACTAAATGATAGATGTGATCTGGATCACATACAAGATATTTTTTATAACAATCATTAATTAATTTAAAAATCTTTAAATTTCAGTTAAATAGAAAGCAATTATTTTTATGGGATCTGGACTGGTGAACGGAGGTGATTATTTTTATAATAACCTTTCATTCACAGTCACCAGGTACAACGGCATCATGGCAACTGACTCAACACAATGTGTAAAAAAAAGCCGTGGCCGCCCAAAAGTGTTCGACAGGGATGCCGCGCTTGATAAGGCCATGAAATTGTTCTGGCAACACGGTTATGAAGCGACTTCTCTTGCGGACCTCGTCGAAGCGACCGGAGCCAAAGCGCCCACGCTATACGCGGAATTTACCAACAAAGAGGGGTTATTTCGTGCCGTTCTCGACCGCTATATCGATCGTTTTGCCGCTAAGCATGAAGCACAGCTGTTTTGTGAAGAGAAAAGCGTGGAGTCTGCGCTGGCTGACTATTTTGCTGCCATCGCCAACTGCTTTACCAGCAAAGACACCCCGGCAGGCTGCTTCATGATCAACAACTGCACCACCCTCTCCCCAGATTCAGGAGATATCGCCAATACGTTGAAATCACGCCATGCGATGCAAGAGCGCACTTTGCAGCAGTTTTTATGTCAACGACAAGCGCGCGGGGAAATCCCGACCCACTGTGACGTGACACATCTGGCAGAATTCCTTAATTGTATTATTCAGGGGATGTCGATCAGCGCACGCGAAGGTGCATCGCTGGAAAAACTAATGCAGATTGCCGGAACGACTTTGCGTTTATGGCCCGAACTGGTGAAATAAGTCGCAAAAAAAGCCCCTCAGCCTGAGCGAATGAGGGGCCAAATTGCAGAGTACAGCCTTGTTATACTTTGTTATTCAAAATCAGTTGCCCATTACTATCTAGCGGGATCTGCGTACCCGGATCGCGGTCCATGCGGATTTTGCCCTGCTGATCGCCAATCTTATAGGTCACATCATAACCGAGCATTTTTTCTGACTTGTCATACACCGTTTTACAACGCTGTTGCGTAGTCGTGTAAGTATCGCTTTCCTGGAGAGAGCCCTGGATCTGGTTACCGGCATATCCACCACCCAGCGCCCCCACAACAGTGGCGACATCTTTACCGCGACCACCGCCAAACTGATGCCCTATCACGCCGCCAGCAACAGCGCCGAGCACCGACCCGGTAATGCGATTTTCATCCTGCACCGGTCGACGATGGGTCACTGTGACGTTGCGACACTCCTGACGCGGTGTTTTAACCGTTTCCTTGATTGGGGTTGCAGAAACAACCTGAGCGTATTGCGGGCCCCGTTCAAACACGTTCAGACTGGCCACTGCCGCTACGCCCAGCGCAGCTGCGACACCAATCCCGATACCCGCCAACATTGATTTATTCACGGGAACACCTCCTTCTTTGCAGTTATGCCAATCATGCAAGCGAAGGAGAAAAGCAGCTATCAGACAGAAGATGAAAAGCGCGGGAATGGCTGGAAATACTTAAGGATTCGGAGGAGTCTGAAGGAATGCCTGATGCGACGCGGCTGCCGATCGCGCTGTTCCTCAAGGGCGGATAAGGCGTTTATGCCACATCCGCCAGTGTACGTCGATTAATGCAACTTCAAACGCGGACGGATAACGCGGTTAATACTCCCCACCAGCATCATTAATCCGGTTTTAAAGTAACCATGCAGCGCAATCTGATGCATTCGGTATAGCGAGATATATACAAAGCGCGCAATTCGTCCTTCAATCATCATTGAGCCGCGCGTCAGGTTACCCATCAGGCTACCGACGGTGGAGAAGTTCGACAGCGATACCAGCGAACCATGATCTTTATACTGATAATTTTTCAGCGGCTTACCGTTCATCTGCGCCAGTATGTTGTTCATTGCGCAAGTCGCCATCTGGTGTGCAGCCTGAGCACGCGGCGGAACAAAGCCCCCTTCCGGACGCGGGCATGACGCGCAGTCGCCAATAGCGTAAATGTCTGGATCGCGGGTGGTTTGCAGCGTCGGTTCCACCACCAGCTGGTTGATACGGTTAGTTTCAAGACCACCGATATCTTTCAGGAAGTCTGGCGCTTTGATCCCGGCTGCCCACACCATCAGATCAGCCTCAATATATTCGCCATCTTTAGTGTGCAGGCCGCCTTCATCAGCACTGGTGACCATGGTTTGCGTCAGCACGCGAACGCCAAGTTTCGTTAGCTCGTTGTGGGCCGCAGCAGAGATACGTGGCGGTAATGCAGGCAAAATACGTTCTCCCGCTTCTACCAGCGTTACGTTCAGGGCTTCGTTGGTCAGGCCTTTGTAACCGTAGCTGTGCAGTTGCTTGACCGCGTTGTGCAATTCAGCGGAGAGTTCTACACCCGTCGCGCCGCCGCCGACAATCGCAATGTTCACTTTGCCATTTGCGCCCAGGTTGGCGGAGTATTTCAGGAAGAGATTCAGCATCTCCTGGTGAAAGCGACGCGCCTGGTGCGGGTTATCGAGGAAAATGCAGTTCTCTTTGACACCTGGCGTATTGAAATCGTTAGAGGTGCTACCCAGCGCCATTACCAGGGTGTCATAGGCGATTTTACGTTCCGGAACCAGCAGTTCACCTTTCTCATCGCGCAGTTCTGCAATAGTGATTGTTTTCGCTTCACGATCAATATCAATGACGGAACCCAGCTGGAACTGGAAACCATGATTGCGCGCATGGGCCAGATAGCTCAACGCATCGACGCCTTCATCAAGCGAGCCAGTCGCCACTTCGTGCAGCAGCGGTTTCCACAGGTGGCTGTGGTTACGATCGACCAGCGTAATTTTGGCTTTTTTCTTACGTCCCAGCTTATGCCCCAGCTGTGTTGCCATTTCCAGCCCACCAGCACCGCCGCCGACAATCACAATCTTTTTCAATGGCGTAGTCAACGTGACCCCCTTAAATTTATTAACCAATTGTTAATTAATGGTTATTAACATAGCTCTTAATTAACAACAGGTTACAGCAATGAAAATGTTCTTCGCTATTGAGAATAACATGAATGGTGCATTGGTCATACCAAAATTGATGTTAATCAAGTTTTGTTGCTGAAAAGATAGGCGACTTTACCGGGTGAGATCAAAAAATAGAGTTTATTGTTTATTATTTGAGCAAATTCGGAAGAGTAATATAGGGTGAAGCGTATATCGAGGGCGTTTGGTCGTCCTGATAAGATGCGCAGCATCGCATCAGGCATTGATGCTCGACTGTCGGATGCGGCGTGGACGCCTTATCCGACTTACAGAATTCGGAGCGCATCAGGTACCGGCAAGGTTACCTGATGCGACGAGGGCATTTACCCGAGGGTTTTGAACGCTTTAATGCGCTGTAAATGCGGGGAGATATTCTTGAATTTGTGCGTCTGCTCTTCGTCCCAGACAATCTCGTAATAATGATGCAACTCTTCAGATGTCCGCTGGCTGTTAAGTGCTTCATCATTACGCGACAAAATAACCAGACAACGATCGCGATTCTTCTCGCGGAAGTTGGTCACACACTTAGTGGCAATATCGGCATACTCTTCCGGGCGATCAATCTTGCCTTCCATGTTCTCATAAGGGAACAAATTAGGGTTGAAGATCACCTGGCGGATGTCGCAAAGAAAACCAATCCGTTCCGCCCAGTATCCGCCCAGGCCAACGCCGCAAATTAGCGGACGCTCGTCAACGTTCAGTTGCAACATTTTGTCCACTTCTTTAAGCAGATGCTGCATATCATGTTTCGGATGCCGCGTACTGTAGCTTATCAAGCGTACATCCGGGTCAATAAACTGCAATTGTAAGACTTTCTCGTGGTTACCCGGACTGTTAGAGTCAAAACCGTGTAAATAGATAATCATCGCTTCCTCACATAAGCCAGGGTTAGTGACCTGCTTTCTCTTCCTGCCAGCGTTCGTGTAACTGATTCAGACGGGTGCTGATCGCTTTCCAGCGAGCCGAGTCCATCAGTTCCTGTCGCGAAAATGAACCTTTATGATACAAACGTGTAACACGTTCTGCCTTGATCGGTGACAGATTATCTAACACGCTGACGGCCCCTTTACGATTATTGCAGACCAGGATCATATCGCAACCCGCATCCAGTGATGCCTGCCCGCGTTCGGCATAACTGCCCATAATCGCGGCACCTTCCATCGATAAATCGTCAGAGAAAATCACGCCGTCAAAACCCAGTTCCTGACGCAAAACGGTTTTCAGCCAGTAGGGAGAACCGCTCGCCGGACGCGGATCAACATCACTGTAGATCACATGCGCAGGCATAATGGCGTCGAGTTTATTTTCGCGGATTAAGGAACTGAAGACCGACATATCTTTAGCGCGAATCTCCGCTTGTGGACGTGGATCGCACGGTGTTTCTTTGTGTGAGTCTGCCGTTACTGCACCGTGTCCTGGGAAGTGTTTCCCGGTCGTTTTCATTCCGGCTTCATGCATACCATCAATAAACCGGCTGGCAATTGCCAGGGCTTTTTGTGGATCGGCATGATAAGAACGCTCGCCAATCGCCGCGCTGATATGCCCGACATCCAGCACTGGCGCAAAGCTGATATCAATATCCATAGCGATCATTTCGCTGGCCATCAGCCAACCCGCCTCTTGCGCCAGTTTGCCGCCCTCTTCCATTCCTGACAGCGCAGCGAATGATTGCGCCGCTGGCAAGCGGGTAAAACCTTCACGAAAACGCTGCACGCGTCCACCTTCCTGATCTACCGCCACCACCAGATGATTGCGCGAAGCTGCGCGGATCTGGCGCACCAGTTCACGTAACTGGGCAGGATCATGATAGTTACGCGTAAAGAGAATCAGCCCTCCCACCAGCGGATGCGCAAGTATTTCACGCTCTTCCGCGTCCAGTTCGTAACCTTTGACATCCAACATTACTGGACCCACACTGCTCTCCTTATTGTTTTATTAATAGCTGCCGCCAGGTGTCATCGGCCAGCCTGATAAATTGTTGATCGCCGGTTTGTCGCCAGCGGTACTCAAACCACCCTGCTTTGAGCATCAGCAGCCAGGGAAACCATCGCCTGACCTGACGCCATAATTGCGCCGGATAAATCTTCGCGCGAGTGGCATAGTCATTGACCAATTGCCGGTGCTGTTCAGTATTTTCCACCCACACTGCCGCCAGTTCCAGCGCGATATCACCATCTCCGGCATACTCCCAGTCGATGAGTTTTAACCCTGACGCGCTATGCACTAAATTTCCGGCGTGGACATCCATATGCAATGGACTTAAGCGTAAAGGCCGTGGTTCCCGCGCTTTGCGCAGACGTTTTAACATTCGCAGCCAACCCACTGTCCGCCGCGCCGGATCGCTTTGCTGCCAGTACAGTTCCAGTAACGGCAACAGCGTTATTCGCCAGCCAAAACGTGGTTGTTGATGTAGATAATACAGCAAGCCTGCCAGTTCGTTGGTATCCGGCAAATACGTTTTTACCTCGCCGGGCAGATAGTCGACTACCATCCAGTCACGGAGATATAAATGCGGCTTCGGTGCAATGCTTGCGGGTAGTTGTGATAAAGCCCGATACTGGCGCAAGAACGCGGACTGCGGCGCATCAGGATCGTGCGGCTGACGCACAACAAAACGCTGGCCCTGATGTTCAATGAGAAAACTCCCGCCACTAAGCCCACTATTAAACGTCGTGACGGGATGAAACTGCGGGAAAAAGCGCGACAGCAATTCGTCGCGCATGATGGGATTATTGCTGCGAAACGGCACCTTTACCTGACCAGATAATTTCGCCCGTCTGCACCAGCATCAGCTGCATTTGTAGGGTCGGAGCGTTAACGTTGCCAGAGGCGCTGGAGTACAGCACGTAATGAGCGCCGACATTGCGGGCAATGCCTATGGCTTTACTACGGGTACCTAAACTGTCCTGCGGCGACAAACCTAACTGTTGCTTAGCCATCGACAGCTGCTGGGCGGAAACCAGGGTAAATTTCCCGTTATTAGCCAGCGCATTTCGCAGCGTTTCGGTCGCTTCTGCGGCATTCAGCGAACCGTTAGTACGGTTGTTAACGCTATCAACCAGCAGGACGCTACCCGCAGTCACCCCGTCAGCCCCAAGCATCTTACTGACCATCGGCTGCATTGCGCCATTCCAGTCATAATGGCGAATATGCGGCGCAGGCGGTGCCGTTTGATCTTCGTGCTCAATTGGGCCTGGCTGCTGCGGGATCGTCGGCACCGAGGGCACTGTGGGGACAGGCTGTTGTGGCTCGGCTGGTTGTTCCGGCGCTGGTTTCACTTCTTCTACCGGTGCAGGTTCACGTTGCCCCACACACCCGGCGAGAAACATCGCCAGCGCGGTAATCAAGGCGTAGCGACTCATTTTTGTCATCAAGATTCACCCCTTACAAATATAGATAAAGTCTGACTTTGTGCGCCCCCAGAAAATTGGCGCTGCCGTACAGCGTTACCGCCGAATGTGCGGGAATGGTAACGCTGCGTGGCCTTTCCAGAGGATGCATCTCCAGCCCTCTGGCGTCATACCAGTAAAAACGATAATGAACGGTAACGGGTTCTTGCCTTTCGTTATAAAGCGTTGAGGATGCTGAAGGTTGAATATCAGACGTCGAAAGGACGGGCTTTTCTGCACTGATGCCCGCAGCCAATAAAGATGACTCCATCACCAGCGATTGCTCATCATTCACCGGAATTTCCGGATGTGAACGACAGCCCACCAGCAGTAACAACGCCAGAGACACCAGCCCAAAGCATCCTTTTCTCATCGTTACAGACCTTTATGTGCCAGCATTGGTCCCAGCGGACGGCCACCCAACAAGTGCATATGGATGTGGTAAACCTCTTGTCCGCCATGGCGGTTGGTATTCATGATCAGACGATAGCCATCTTCGGCAATACCTTCTTGCTCAGCAATTTTTGCCGCTACGGTGATCATGCGTCCCAGCGCCTGCTCATGCTCAGCTGAGACGTCGTTCACAGTCGGAATGAGGATATTCGGAATGATCAGAATATGCGTTGGCGCTTGCGGCGAAATATCGCGAAACGCCGTTACCAGATCATCCTGGTAGACGATATCGGAGGGGATCTCACGACGAATAATTTTGCTGAATATAGTTTCTTCTGCCACGACATTTTCCTTTTTCAAATAGCCATGCGTTGCGCCATGCTACGCCGCGCCACACTGCGAGTATAGAGTATGGTCGAGTTAAACCTGCTCTTTCAACCTTAACTCACGATTTCTTAAGCAAAAAATCGTTTTGCTGCCGTATATATCGCCATTATTCCCATTTCTGCCTGCGAATGCGCTGAAAAGACATTCTCTGTTTGGTTTACACGACAAATATGAATGCGTATATTTCTCATTTGCATTTACAAACAAAGTTATTCGCACACTAAATATAATCGCTCATCACCCTCCTCCGGCATGAGCCTGACGACAACATAAACCAAGAGATTTCAAATGCTTTCAACACAATTTAACAGGGATAATCAATATCAAGCCATCACCAAACCGTCACTACTTGCCGGTTGCATAGCACTGGCACTATTACCTTCTGCCGCTTTTGCTGCACCAGCCACTGAAGAAACGGTGATTGTTGAGGGTTCAGCCACAGCTCCAGATGATGGCGAAAATGATTACAGCGTAACGTCTACCTCTGCGGGTACCAAAATGCAGATGACTCAACGTGATATTCCTCAGTCGGTCACTATTGTTAGCCAGCAGCGGATGGAAGATCAGCAGTTACAAGCGCTGGGCGAAGTGATGGAAAACACGCTGGGGATCAGCAAAAGTCAGGCGGATTCCGATCGTGCTCTTTATTATTCCCGCGGATTCCAGATCGATAACTATATGGTTGATGGTATCCCCACCTATTTTGAATCGCGCTGGAATCTGGGCGACGCACTTTCTGATATGGCACTCTTTGAACGCGTAGAAGTAGTGCGTGGCGCGACAGGACTCATGACCGGGACGGGTAATCCATCTGCGGCAATTAATATGGTTCGAAAACACGCGACCAGTCGTGAATTTAAAGGCGATGTCTCGGCGGAATACGGTAGCTGGAACAAAGAACGGTATGTGGCGGATTTACAAAGCCCACTCACCGAAGACGGTAAAATCCGCGCGCGAATTGTCGGCGGCTACCAGAATAACGACTCATGGCTGGACCGCTACAACAGTGAAAAGACCTTCTTCTCGGGCATTGTCGATGCTGATTTAGGCGATCTTACGACGCTTTCAGCCGGTTACGAATATCAGCGCATTGATGTTAATAGCCCTACCTGGGGCGGTTTACCGCGCTGGAATACTGATGGCAGCAGCAACAGTTACGATCGTGCACGCAGTACCGCACCTGACTGGGCGTACAACGATAAAGAGATCAACAAGGTCTTTATGACCCTGAAGCAGCGGTTTGCTGATACCTGGCAAGCGACACTGAATGCCATCCACTCTGAAGTCGAATTTGACAGCAAAATGATGTATGTCGATGCCTATGTAAACAAAGCGGATGGTATGCTGGTTGGGCCATACAGTAATTATGGACCTGGCTTTGATTATGTCGGCGGCACCGGTTGGAACAGTGGCAAACGTAAAGTTGATGCGATGGATTTGTTCGCTGACGGTATTTATGAATTGTTTGGTCGTCAGCACAATCTAATGTTTGGTGGCAGTTACAGCAAACAAAACAATCGTTACTTCAGTTCATGGGCCAACATCTTCCCGGATGAAATTGGCAGTTTCTACAACTTTAATGGCAATTTCCCACAAACCGACTGGTCACCACAGAGCCTGGCACAGGACGATACCACACATATGAAATCGTTATATGCTGCCACTCGAGTCACCCTTGCCGATCCGCTGCATCTGATCCTCGGCGCACGTTATACCAACTGGCGGGTTGATACGCTGACTTACAGCATGGAGAAAAACCACACCACGCCTTACGCTGGTCTGGTGTTTGACATCAATGACAACTGGTCGACCTACGCCAGCTATACCTCTATTTTCCAGCCGCAAAATGATCGTGACAGTTCAGGCAAATATCTGGCTCCAATCACCGGTAACAACTACGAGCTGGGTCTGAAATCGGACTGGATGAATAGCCGTCTGACCACCACGTTAGCCATCTTCCGTATTGAGCAGGATAATGTCGCTCAGTCCACCGGTACACCTATCCCCGGCAGCAACGGCGAAACCGCCTATAAAGCGGTGGATGGGACAGTCAGTAAAGGGGTGGAATTTGAACTCAACGGCGCAATTACCGACAACTGGCAGCTGACATTTGGCGCAACGCGCTATATTGCAGAGGATAACGAAGGAAACGCCGTTAATCCTAATCTGCCACGCACCACGGTTAAAATGTTCACCAGCTATCGGTTGCCTGTCATGCCAGAGTTGACAGTCGGCGGTGGTGTTAACTGGCAAAATCGCGTGTATACCGACACCGTGACACCGTATGGCACCTTCCGCGCCGAGCAAGGTAGCTACGCGCTGGTGGATCTCTTCACCCGCTACCAGGTGACGAAAAACTTCTCGTTACAGGGGAACGTCAATAACCTGTTCGACAAAACCTACGATACCAACGTGGAAGGTTCTATCGTCTACGGCACACCGCGTAATTTCAGCATTACCGGCACGTATCAATTCTGAATAACACCTGTAAAAAAGGCAGCCATCTGGCTGCCTTAGTCTCCCCAACGTCTTACGGATTAGTGGTTACGGATGTACTCATCCATCTCGGTTTTCAGGTTATCGGATTTAGTACCGAAAATCGCCTGAACACCAGAACCAGCAACCACTACGCCCGCTGCGCCCAGTTTCTTCAGGCCAGCCTGATCCACTTTAGACACATCAGCAACGCTGACGCGCAGACGGGTAATACATGCGTCGAGGTTAGTAATGTTTTCTTTACCACCAAATGCAGCAACCAGAGCCGGTGCCATTTCGCTGGTACCTGTCGCTTTTGCATCTTCAGTCGCGTCTTCACGACCCGGCGTTTTCAGATCCAGTGCTTTAATCAGCACGCGGAAGATGGTGTAGTAAACAATCGCATAACCGATACCGACGATCGGGAACAGCCACAGTTTGCTGCTGTTACCAGACAGAACGATGAAGTCGATCAGACCGTGCGAGAACGACGTACCGTCACGCATCCCCAGAAGAATACAGATTGGGAATGCCAGGCCTGCCAGAATCGCGTGGATGATGTACAGGATCGGCGCAACGAACATGAAGGAGAACTCGATCGGCTCGGTGATACCGGTCAGGAACGAGGTCAGCGCCGCGGAGATCATAATACCGCCCACTTTCGCGCGGTTTTCTGGTTTAGCAGAGTGCCAGATAGCAATTGCGGCAGCTGGCAGACCGTACATTTTGAACAGGAAGCCACCAGACAGTTTACCCGCAGTCGGGTCACCCGCCATATAACGCGGAATGTCGCCGTGGAAAACCTGACCTGCTGCGTTGGTGTATTCACCAATCTGCATCTGGAAAGGTACGTTCCAGATGTGGTGCAGACCAAACGGTACCAGGCAACGTTCGATGAAACCGTAAATGCCAAACGCAACTACCGGGTTCTGGTAAGCAGCCCACTGAGAGAAGGTCTGGATTGCAGAACCAATCGGCGGCCAAATGAAGGACAGCACAACGCCAGTAAAGATGGCAGCCAGGCCAGAAATGATCGGCACAAAGCGTTTACCGGCAAAGAAGCCAAGATACTCAGGCAGCTTAATACGGTAGAAACGGTTAAACATGTACGCTGCGATCGCACCGGAGATAATCCCTCCGAGTACGCCAGTATCCGCCAGGTGTTTAGAGGCGATTTCTTCAGCAGGTAAATGCAGTACCAGTGGCGCAACCACGGCCATGGTTTTAACCATGATGCCATAGGCAACAACTGCGGCCAGCGCGGATACGCCATCGTTATTGGTAAAGCCGAGGGCGACACCGATCGCAAAAATCAGTGGCATGTTTGCAAAGACGGAACCGCCTGCTTCTGCCATAACATGCGATACAACGGCGGGCAGCCAGCTGAAATTCGCGGAACCGACGCCCAGCAGGATACCTGCGATAGGCAGTACGGATACCGGCAGCATCAGCGATTTACCGACCTTTTGCAGGTTAGCAAATGCATTCTTAAACATAATTGAGAGTGCTCCTGAGTATGGGTGCTTTTTTTACGTTCTCACGCGTGGCAAGGGGGGAGAGCCTCGCCGTGTACAGGGCATCTAAGCGCCCTTTATTTATTACACAGAGTAAAATAATTCAGTGCCAATTTGTTTGACGGCTATCACGTTTCAACTTCAGATCATTGGAGAAGTTGCACATTTTGACAAAACATATGTCACAATATTTCAAACGTGGTTATTCACCGCCCAATTTTCGGCGGTGAACTTTACTCGTTTTAGCCATTAATTACGAGCTTTAAAAAAACTCATTCAACGGATGGATTGAAGGCGGGAAGCGTCGATGTGAAACAGACGGGCGAAGTTATCGGTGGTTACCTGCGCCAGTTCTTCAACGGCAACACCTTTCAACACAGCCATGTATTCTGCAACGTCACGAACCATCGCAGGTTGATTCTCTTTTCCTCGATGCGGTACCGGCGCAAGGTAAGGTGAGTCAGTTTCCACCAGTAATCGATCCAGGGGGACATAACGCGCAGCATCGCGCAGTTGCTCCGCATTACGGAAGGTCACAATGCCGGAAAAGGAGATGTAAAATCCGAGATCCAGTAATTTACCCGCCGTTTCTCTGTCCTCTGTAAAACAGTGTAGTACGCCACCGCAATCCGTCACTTTTTCTTCGCGCAGAATTGCCAGCGTATCGGCACGGGCGTCACGGGTATGGACGATAACCGGCTTGTTCAGTTCACGACCAATCTGGATATGATGGATGAAGGACTCTTGCTGACGTACTTTAGTTTCCGGTGTGTAATAATAATCCAGCCCGGTTTCACCCAGCGCTACAACACCCTCTTCTGCCGCCAGACGGCGTAAATCTTCTACATCGTAGGGATCATTCTGGTTGAGTGGATGCACGCCACAAGAAAATACGACGTTGTCACGTTCGCCTACCAGATCCCGCATATGTAAATAACCCGGTAATGTTGTGGCGACTGCCAGACAAAATTTCACATCGCGTGCGGCGGCTTTCGCCAGAACGTCATCCACGTCCTTATGCAAAGATTCATAATCCAGACCATCGAGATGGCAGTGTGAGTCGACTAAAAACATGATGTCTCTCTTAAAGATGAGGAACCGGTAGCACAACGCCCGGTTGCAGGTAATGCTCAATACGCAGTAAAAGATCGGTGATGAGAAGCTCGCGGTTGATGCCTGTAACAGACATTAACTGTTCACGAATGTGGCAAACATCCCCCAGTATAGCCTGCAGGCGCGAGGGAGAAAGATGGTTTGCCAGTTCGGCGACCAGGCCCGGCACATCAACATTGGTCACCTGCGCAGCACCATGATGGCGTTTTAGCGCATCCATCAGCAACGTTGCCAGCCAGTGTAAACGCGCCGGAGCTTGTTCATGATTAAGGGCCGCTAGCAGCGAATACCAGTCGCCCGATGGCACGCTATATGCCAACGCCTGACACAATGTTTCACGAGCCTGCCAGTTATCTCCCTGAAACAACGCCAGTGCCGCGCCAGGCGAACCGGCGCTTAAGCGCAATGCGGCAAGTAATGCATCCTGTGACATTGTCACTTCGCGTGAAAGCCAGGTCACGGCGTACTGTTCCGGCGGCGGCGCAAGGTAATGTAACCGACAACGACTACGTAATGTTGCCAGTAAACGTTCAGGCTCGCGGGTAGCCAGGAAAAACCAGGTTTCTGCTGGTGGCTCTTCAAGCGTTTTCAGCAATGCGTTAGCCGCGGCGTCGGTCAGTAAGGCAGCATCGGTTACCCAGACAACTTTCGCACCACCTAGGCGTGCGTGCTCATTCAGCTTTTCGGTGACCTCACGTACCGCATCAATGCCCAGCATATTTTTCCCTTTTTCGGGAGCCAGGGTGTAGTAATCGGGATGCGTGCCAGCCTGCATCAACTGACATCCACGACAGTGACCGCAACTTTTGTGGCCCTGCGGTTGTTGGCAGAGTAAATAACGGCTCAGGGCGTAGATTAAAGCATCATCGCCCATGCCCGGTAACGCCTGAATGAGTAGCGCATGGTGACCTCTTCCGGCCTGATAGCTGGCTACCAGTTTTTCGAAATCAGGTCGTAACCATGGATACCATCTCATGCGTCCAACTCCTTAACCCAGTGGGTCACGGTAGTGCGGATTGCATCCATCACGGCCTCCAGCGGCTGGGTGGCATCAATGGTATGAATACTTTTATCTTGTGCAGCCAGTTCCAGATAGCGGGCGCGGGTGCGATTAAAGAAATCGAAAGACTCTTGCTCAATACGATCCAGCTCGCCGCGCGCACGCGCGCGTTTTAAGCCAACTTCCGGGGTAACATCGAGATAGAGCGTTAAGTCGGGGCGAAAATCCCCGAGAACAGCATCACGCAGTGTTGCCAGCATATGTTGGTCAATACCACGTCCTCCGCCCTGATACGCCTGAGTGGAGAGATCGTGGCGATCGCCAATCACCCAGGTGCCGTTAGCCAGAGCTGGTTTGATGACCGTTTCTACCAGTTGAACGCGCGCGGCATAAAACATCAGAACTTCGGCTTTATCGGTAATGACTTCATCGCCTACCGATTTGATATCCAGTACCAGGCTTCTTAACTTTTCGGCAAGTTGCGTACCGCCAGGTTCCCGAGTGAAAACCATGTCGCGGATACCCAGTTGCTCAAGCGTCTCAACCACCACATTACGCGCGGTAGTTTTGCCTGCGCCTTCCAGCCCCTCAATGACGATATACTTACTGCGCATTTTTTTCCTTAAGCACTTTCAGATAATCCTGCACAGACTTGTTATGGCTGGCAAGATTGGTATTAAACGTGTGACCACCTTTACCATCGGCCACAAAATAGAGATACGGCGTTTTTGCCGGATGCGCAGCAGCCTTCAGCGAATCCGCCCCCGGCGTAGCTATCGCACCCGGCGGCAAACCGGTAATGGTATAGGTGTTATACGCTGTCGGCGTTTCCAGGTCTGCACGAGAAAGTTTGCCATTATAACGCTCTCCCATCCCGTAAATCACGGTTGGGTCGGTCTGCAGGCGCATACCAATGCGTAAACGGTTGATAAATACCGAGGCAACCTGATCGCGTTCACTGGCAACGGCGGTTTCTTTTTCGATAATTGATGCCATCGTCACCAGCTGATTTTTATCTTTATAAGGCAGACCGTCCGCACGCCCTTCCCAGGCGCTATCGACCGCTTTCACCATTTTCTTGTGCGCTCGCTTGAGTAACGCGACATCGGTGGTATTGGCGGTATACATCCAGGTGTCTGGCCAGAACCAACCTTCAATCCACTCCGGGTTTTCCAGTTCAAGTGCCTGCGCTACGGTGGCGTACTTATCGTCACTCAGCGTGTGCTTGATATACGGAGCCTCACGCAATTGCTTGAGGTAGTCGCTCAGACGCATCCCTTCTACCAGTCGCAGCGGGAACTGTGCTTCTTTACCGCTTTCCAACAATTTCAGCATCTCGCGCACGGTCATCTGCGGTGTAAAGCGGTAAGTCCCGGCTTTAAAGTGAGAAAGATCCGGTTCGATACGCAGCAGCCATTGAAAAACCCGTGGGCGATTGATGATCTTATCAGCATAAAGCTGTTCACCGAGCGCCAGACGTCCGGTCCCTGGCTTCAGGGTAAATATCGTCTCTTCTTTGATAAGCAATTTGCTGTCGGCAAGATGGCGAACCTTCCAGACGCCCACACCAGCGGCGATACCCAGTACCACCAGCAATAACAAGATAATCAATAACACTTTTTTCATGACTAATTCGGGCGCTCACAAAGTGGGGCTAAATATTCATATAACGTTGCTGACGAAAAGGAGACATCGCCACAGGCACGTACGGGCATCACTGGCATTAACGCATTACAAATAACCATCTCATCTGCCTGCAACGCCTCTTCCAGAGAGGCTTGCACTTCGACAAGCTGATAAGAGGATTGTGCCAGCAAACGGATACAGAATTGTCGCATAATGCCGTTAACACCTGCCTGATCCAGTCGCGGCGTATAAACTACATTGCCCTTCCGCCAGAACAAATTAGCCGCACAGCATTCCGTAACCCACCCTTCGCTGTCAAGGACCAGCGCCTCATCAGCGTTTGTCTGCTCAAGATGAGAGCGGATCAATACTTGCTCAAGCCGATTAAGATGTTTAATACCTGCAAGATGAGGATTGCGCCCCAGCCGCACCGGGCTTAGCGCCAACGTCATCCCTTCGTTACGCAAACGGTCGTAATGTGCAGGATAAACCGTAACGGAGAGAATCCGCGTTGCCGGTCCACTGTTCAATGTGCTGTACCCTCGCCCGCCACTACCGCGACTGATCACGACTTTCAGCACACCATTTTGCTGTTCTGCTGCCAGCGTTTTCATCTCTTGTTCAAGCTGAGGCCAGAAGTCACAGAAAATCATCAACCGCTGACAAGCATCCTGTAGTCGCTGGATATGCGCCGATAACAAACTGACTTTACCGTCGATAACTCTGGCGGTGGTAAAACAACCATCACCAAACTGCGTTGCCCGATCGCTTACTGCCAGCGATTCCTGCTTATAACCGTTAATTAAGAACATACCGGCTCCTTATCAGAGAATTGTTAGTGTGGCAGCATGTTCACTACGGAACAAGTCGGAATAAAAGCTAAGAAAAAAGGCCCGCAAGCGGACCTTTTATATGGGTGGAAAATGACAACTTAGATCTTTTTAAAGATCAAAGAACCATTAGTGCCACCGAAGCCGAAGGAGTTACACAGCGTGTATTCCATTCCGCTGACCTGACGTGCTTCATGCGGTACGAAATCCAGATCGCAACCTTCATCCGGGTTATCCAGGTTGATGGTTGGCGGAACAGCCTGATCGCGCAGCGCCAGGATGGAGTAGATAGATTCTACTGCACCCGCCGCACCTAACAGGTGACCGGTCATAGATTTCGTGGAGCTTACCAACACACGGCTTGCAGCTTCACCGAAGATGGTTTTCACCGCCTGCGCTTCAGCTTTATCGCCAGCCGGCGTAGAAGTACCGTGCGCGTTAACGTAGCCAATCTGACTCGCTTCAATGCCTGCATCACGCAGAGCATTTGCCATTGCCAGAGCTGCGCCTGCGCCATTTTCTGGCGGTG
>OKSE01000453.1_pt1 | contig 24509 bp, 23 predicted proteins | sample 1633631 | NCBI WGS metagenome assembly OKSE01 (sample SAMEA3541555, study PRJEB24748) | human gut metagenome | biome: human gut; feature: human-associated habitat; material: faeces | place: China | collected 2012 | reverse complement strand
TGATCCGTCCCGAGGCCACCGGCTACGGCGCTATCTACTATCTGCAGGAAGTGCTCAAGCACGAGAATGACACCATCGAGGGCAAGAAGATCGCCATCTCCGGCTACGGCAACGTGGGCTGGGGCATCATGAAGAAGGCCGCTCAGCTGGGCGCTGCCGTCACCTACTTTGCCGGTCCCGACGGTTACGTTCACGATCCCGACGGTGTCATCACCGACGAGAAGCTGAACTACATCCTGGAGATGCGCGCCAAGGATCCTATGCACTGCAAGCCCTATGCCGACAAGTTCGGCTGCGAGTTCGTGGCTGGCGAGAAGTGCTGGGGCGTCAAGGATGTTGACGTGTACATGCCCGCCGCTATGCAGAACGACGTCCGCATGGAGTCCGCTGAGAAGATCGCTGCCTCCGGCGTGAAGTACTACATCGAAGTGGCCAATATGCCCACCACCAACGACGCTCTGAACTTCCTGCGTCAGCAGAAGGGCATCATTGTGGCTCCCTCCAAGGCTGTTAACGCCGGCGGCGTGGGCGTCTCCGCTCTGGAGATGGCTCAGAACTCCGAGCGTCTGGTCTGGACTGCCGAGGAAGTCGATGCTCAGCTGCACAAGATGATGAAGACCATCCATAAGGAATCCGCCGATGCCGCTGCCGAGTACGGCCTGGGCTATGACCTGGTGGCTGGCGCCAACATCGCCGGCTTCAAGAAGGTCGCTGAGGCTATGATAGAGCAGGGCTGCTTCTAAGCCGAAGGATAGGATATCATCCAAATAGAACCAACAGGGGTCCCGCAGAACTGCGGGACCCCTGTTTCTTGTCAAAAAGCCCCAAAGGTCAAAGCACTTCTGGGAGACAATTAAAGGACTCCTGCCGCCTTGGCAGGAGTCCTTTTTGTCCTCACGAATCCCGGTACACTGTGAACTGATAGACATTTGTCTCGGGCTGCGTCAGCGAGTAATAGCCGAAGCCCTGCAGCGATACGCCATACTCCTTCAGGAAGCGCTCAGCGTCCTCCCACTTTCCGAAGATCCGGCTCAGTTCATCCAACTGCGCACTCTGCGCAAGCTGGATGGCAAAGCTTCCGCCGTTCTTCTGTATCACCTGTGAAAACTGCTGCGCCAAAATCGGCCCGCAGTCGGCGTCGCTTTCCACCCGCGTATGATTGCGGGCATGATAGCTGCCCGACATGCTGTCGGTGCCCGGAATAGTGAAGCAGGACAGATAGCCGTCTCCGATGGGATAGAGGTCCCGAATCAGGTGGTTATCCACATTGAACCGGCCATACAGCAGCTTGTCCCCCTGGTTTCCCAGGTCAGCGGTGGCATCCAGATCATAGAATATGCCGTCAATTTCCGCCACATTCCACTGGTGCCCGTTCCCGCCGTCCAAGGGCGCGCCGGAAATCGACAGGCAAACGATTCCCATCTGCTCCAGGATCCATTGCATGGTTTTTCCGGTTCCGTCACACTTGGCCCGGCCTTCCACCAGCGCGCCGTAGGGCGTCCCGCAATACGGCGTGGACAGGTCGTAGACACAGTGGCCGGTGACGTAGCGATAGGCATGCAGCTCCGCCTCTCGCGCAGAAAGGCCCGCCGCCCCGCTTACCACCTCCTGAACGATCCGGTCGCACTGCTGATAGGCCCGGCGATAGGTATCCTCATCCATATGGTAAGAAAGTTCGCTGATCCCTGTCACCATCTTTTCTCCGTCTCGATCAACGCTGTTGTAGTAATACGTCGCATTGCCATCTATCTGGAACAGCTCCGGGCAGTTCCCATAAATCAGCGTCATCAGCGCCTCCATCTCGTCCATGCTGATGCTGCTTGGAAACTCGACCTCCGTCCGGAAATTCGCCACTGCCTGGTATATAGCCAGGAAGTCTTCCAGCATCCGGTCATCCAGCTGCTGCACCAGATGCCGGCAGCGATAGCCCGGAATGATTTTTTCCGCCTGCTCCCGGATGGCACTCAGCTCCCCGGCGGGTTTCTCCTCGTTGCCTGGTTCCGGTGTCTCAACAGGCGTCGGTTTTGTCTCGGGTAACGGCGCAGATGTCCCGCCCAGTACGCCGCTGAGCAGCAGTATCACCACTGCGGCCACGCACAGGACCGGCACGGCAATCCAGGCAGCTCCGACTCCGCGTCTTTTTTTCGGTGCAGAGCCTCCCGGGTATCCATAGCCGACACCCGGCTGCCAGGTTTCGCCGTATCCCTGTTGGATTCCAGTGCCATTGTGCGGACTCCGCCGGCCAGACGGCCGCTGCCCGCTTGTCTGATCTCTGAATTCCAGCGCCATGATCAATGAAACGTGAATCCGCCGCCGGAGCCTGAGCTCTGCTTCGGCTGCTCATGCCCGCGCATAACCGCAGAGTTGCCTGTGCGGGGTGCAGGCTTCCAGGCCGGGGTAGCTGCCAGCAGTACCCACAGGATCAGCCAGCACCGGCCTGCCGGCACAAACAGCACCCGGCTGCCGATCTCCATCACCAGCGCGCCCGCCAGCGACTGCCCCAATCCCAGGATCACCATCGGCACGGTTTCCTCACCGCCCACGGCAACCGCCCGCAGCGCCGTCACCAGGGCGCCCAGCAAGGTCAGGAAAAGGACCCGCACCACGCCAAGAAACCATCCGGAGCCCATAGCCGGGCGATAATGAAGCATATCCCAGGCCGCAGTGGACTGAAGAGAATCTCCCCTGCTGCCGATTTCAAAGAGCAGCTCAAACAGACCGGCCAGCACCATCAGCGCCACCAGGCCCACAGCCAGCATGGTCATGATCTGACCGATACCCTTGAATTGCATAAATCTCGTGCGCCGCCCCGTTGTAAGGCGCACCACCAGGCAGGTTATCGCCGCCAGCACAAGAAACAACAGCGCCATCAGCAGCGGCGTCCACATGGAATCCGCGTTCTTATTGTAAATCCCCGCGCACAGGTACCAGCTCACAAATCCGGCCACCAGAGACGCGCTCAAGGTCCTGATATCAAGCTTCAAATCTCTCTCCTCCTTATGTCAGAATACCACGCACAGCGCAGCAAGCACCGCAGCCAGCAGCGGCACCACATTGCAGAGCCTGTAAACCGTGCTGTACTCCTCCGGGTAGATCTCCATTGCGTTTGCCGCCCTGTATCGCACGGATAGGAATACCGTCAGCACACACCAGGAAACGCCCAGAAGCGCCAGCGCAACAAGCCAGTTGGCCGGGATCGCTTCCCGGGTGCCCAGCTGCCGCGAAGCCGCCAGAAGCAGCATAGCCGCAGCGCCCCAGAAGCCCTGCATCACCACCTTGTACTTTCCGGCCAGCGTGCCCAATCGCGCACAGATCCACCAAAGCACGCCCAGGCCCACCAGCAGCAGGATAAAACGCATATCCTGCAGGGCCGCCATAGAAACGGTCAGCAGCGCCAGCAGCGCCAACGGCGCATGATACCATTTGGCAGTGACCTGACCCTTCTGCTCCAGCAGCTCATACACCGCGCCCGCCACCGGAACGCCCAGCACGCTGATCAGCCAGCAATCATCCGCGTCCAGCCGCATGGCGCCGGCGCGCCAGTTCAGCAGCAGGATGTAGGCCGCCCATACCAGAAGCCGGGCCGCCCGATATATACTTTGCTTTTGCGCGCCTTTTTCCAGCGTCAGCGCAGCCAGCAGCACCGCCCCGGCCACCATAGGCCAGCCCAGATGCGTAAGCTTTCCCACGCGGGAGCAAAGGTCGCTCCATCCGGAGGATACCGCAGCCAGGACAACAGGTGTCAGAAAGGCGTAAAGGACGCTAGCCAGCACGCAGATGCGCAGCCGGGACTTTTCCTCACCGTCCCGCAGCTCGCGGGCCAGGAACAGCCCCGAGAACAGCACCGGCGGCACAAACAGCCAGAGCTGTCTTGCCGACTGCGCATCCAGCAGGTATCGGAACATTCCCTCAAATGCCAGCAGCTGCATCAGAGTCAGGATCGCATACCGCAGGACGTTCAAAGCCGCATTCGGGAAATACTTGCGCACGGCGCTCAGTCCCACAAGCAGCAGCAGTCCGATGCAGAATACCGCCAGGTTATCCTTGAAGCTGAAAGAAAGGCCTTCCAGGCTGGCCTCCAGCACGCCGGATATCCGGTCGGATGACAGCTGTGCCGGGGTCAGGGCATAAAGGACGCCCCATGCCAGCCCAAAGGCTGGCCCGGTCTGATAGGTACTCTTCTGAAATCCACCCTTAGACGCCAAGGGGATAAGCAGGATCCCCAGCACCAGCAGTGCCGGGATCAGCGCGCCGGGCTCGGTCAGCACTCCTCCCACAGCCAGACGCGCAGCCGCAAAAATCACCGTGGCCACATACGCGCCGATGTTCATGAAATAAGATGTACTCATACTGTGCCTCCCCTCAAACCAGGCATAGGATGTTCAGCAGCCAGCAGGCAGCCAGGGCGGCATACACAAAGCGGTAGGAGCCGTAGGGGTCCATAACCAGCCCCAGCACGCAGCGAACCCCGCAGCCAAGCTCCAGCACCAGCGCCGGAACCGCCATCGCAAATTCGCGAGGACTGCAAATACCCGCCAGCAGCGTTATCACCAGCGTGACCACCACCAGCAGCAGGGTCTGTCTTCCGCTGCGGACGTTCTGCTCCCGATAGGCCAACAGGTCCGCGGCGTTTTTGCTCCACCTTCTGCCGTCCCGGCCCGCCAGGGATGTGGGATACCCAAAATACTGGGCCGCCCGGCGAAGATTCTTTCGCCGCCCGTTCAGTGCATAATCCGCCAGGGCGCCATAGCCCGGGCCATAGCCCTGCTGCGCGGCGCAGTTGAAGAAGTTCTGCGCCACCTGCTGGGTATCCATCCCCTCCATCTCGTGGCTGCTGTAGTACAGGCCCAGCTGGTAGCTGGCATAGGCGTTCCCGGCCTGGGACAGGGTCTGCAGGTCGCTGAGCGCCGTTTCCGTGTCCGTCTCCAGCGACGCAAGAGCCGCCTGCAGGACCTCGCCCTCCCGCTGATCCTCCACCGAGCACGCTCCGCCGTGCCTGCCGTTGGCGAGGATCAGAAACCGCGGCACCGGCGATAGCTTCACCTGCGCGGCATCCAGCAGCTGCTGAACCATCCTTCTCACCAGGGAGGCAGACAGCATGGTGGTCTTGGTCACCGCGCCGATCACCGTGTTGACCTCCGCGCGGGAAAGCTCCGGCTGCACGGCCACATCCGCCACGCTGGGGCAGGCCGTCAGGATAAGCTCCCACAGCAGCGCATCGCTGCGGTCATCGCCTTTTTCTTCCAATTTTGCCCGCAGCATCGCGGGCGTCTGTAAAATCTGTAATCCCTGCTCGTTGACTACTTCTTTCAATATCTCTCTCATGCCTTACCCCTCAGACCAGATGGAATTTTTCCAGCTCCAGCTCGTAGCTTGTGCGGCTCTTATCGTTATCGTTCACGGCTGCATCCTCCAGAAGGCAGCGGACCCAGTTCTCCGTGTCATTCCACGGGGCATTTTCATCGATCTGTCCTGCACACAGCGCCGCAAAGAAATCTGAAAACAGCTGCCGCAGCTCCGGCTACGCTCTCCACCATTGGGCCGTTATCTCCGCGCCGAATTGATGATGTCCCGTTCCATTGTGCCCTCCGGCGTCAAACAGAAACACCGGGCGACTCTGAAAATATTCCAGATATTGCTCCCGCATCAGGTGGCTGTACTCCTCCCCGATGAAAGGATGGGTATAGAACAGCAGATAAAAGGCAATTACCGCTGCCGAGAATATGTCGCGCACGCGCCCGTCCAGCACGATGCCATTTTTCTCCAGCTGCTGCTCCACCACCTGCGGCACAGACAGAAAGTCGCCGCGAAAGGCCGCGCCGATCTGCGAAACCCGAGAAATTGTTTCACCCGGAACCAGATACACCTGGTTTGTCCCATACTCCACGCGCACCTGATCCCTGCCAAAGCCGTTCAGCGTCAGGCCCTCACGGTGCAGCTGCCCGATCCTGCGGAACAGATGGACGGCAATGGTCCACCTGGGCGTGTCAGAGCTGGGCAAAAACCGGCGGACAGAGGGATACGCATCCATGCTGAAGGGATGCAGCACATATCCCTGCATTTCATCGCTCCGGACCAGATCGAACGGCCAGAAAAAGCCCTCCCGCAGGATTCGTCCCATCTGAATCTGCTCCAGCACGTCGGATACCCGCAGCAACTCCTCCCGCTTGACCCGGAACGGCACCAGCCACAGCGGTTTATTCTCGTTCCGGCATCGCACCTGAATATAGTGGTGCTCCGTCCCTGTTTGCAGAAAGTCCCCGCTATCGTCCAGCAGCAGCTGCTGTGCCTCCTCGGGGGTCGACATAATTTTGTAGGCGTTGGCGCCCACCAGGTAGCTGTTGACCCAGCGGCCGGCTTCCGGATACATCACGCTGTCGCTCATCTTCTCCTATTCCTTCCTCTTTTTCCCGAGTCGCCGTCGTAGTCGTCAAAAATAAAGCCCCGGTCCGACTTCTCCGGCCGCCCGCCTCTGTCGCTGCGGTCGAAAATAGAGAATATCCCCTTCTTTTCCGCGGCCGGCGGATCAGAGCTCAGTCTTTTCCCGTGGCCATTGTCGGGCCTGCGCGCCTTTCCCCACGCCTTCAGCGTCTTTTCCAGCTGCTCACTGAGCAGACTGTCGCCGCGGCCGGCGGCCTTGCGCAGGTCGCTGCGCACCTTCTCGTCCCGAAGTATGACGGAATGCTCCAGCTGGAGAGACTGGCTGCCGGAAACTCCCATTTTCAGCGCCGGAATCCCCTCAATTTTCTTAATCAGACTGCCGCAGTCATAAACGACCCGTCCGGCTTCCACCCAGCTGCAGGGCAGAAGCATCAGATCCCATGCGAAAATTGCCTGGTTGGAGGCAGCTTTCAGCTTTGCCGCCAGCGGCAGCAGCTGATTGCAGATCTCCTCCCTGTCCCTGGCAGGCAGGTGTCCGTCCAGCACCAGCTCTGTCATCGGCTCAGTCCGGCTCGGATCCCGGTACAGCTGCCACACGGCATCCAGAAAGTGCAGCTTATTGCCATCCGCTCCGCTGTCCCGGGTCTGAAGCAGCGCCTGCACATTGCTGCTGGGCGCGCCGTCCAACACATAGTCCATCATTGTGCGATAGGTCATGCAGCTCCAGAAATAGGCCCGCTGCCGCCGCTCTTCAGCGCAGCCGCAACGTCATCATACAGGGCCGGATACTCCCGCTCCAGCCCGGCCAGCAGCGCGCAGCGCTCCTCCACGGGAAGCTCCTGCCGCAGCCGCACCTGCACCATATAGCCCACGCAGGCATCCAGCAGTCTGCCGTTATAAACGCAGGAATTGCGGTCCAGGATCTCGCAGCTCTCTTTTCCCAGCACACCGCCGGACCGGCTCAACTCGTCCAGGATATTGGCCAGAACGTTCTGCTCCATCAGCGTCATCTGGCGGAGCCCCACATGCCGCAGAATGCTCTCTGCCAGCTGCCGGCACTGCCCTGCATCCAGGCAGGTGGTCAGCTCCACGCAATCCCCGGTCAGCATTTCATCGCCGGAGCGCAGCATCTCCGGGATCAGACTGCACGCCGTCTGCGGGTCAATGCTGCATGCCCGGTCCGAAAAGATGCCGCGCAGCAGGGCATGCACAAGCCCGGCATAGCGCACATCGAAGGTTTTCACCGTTTTCTGCAGCAGCTCCAGCTGCTCAGCGCTTCTGCTGTACTGCAAAAGACGGCAAACACAGTCGCAGAGCTCCCGCCCGCCTGCCGCATCCGCCTGCACCTGTTTGACGCAGCGGTCCACAGACAGCTCCATAATCCGCTTGGGCAGCGCAGCGTTCTGCCTTTTCAGCATCCAGATCAGGAGCTTGTTCACCGTCTCCTGGTTTGCCGACGGAACCCTGCCGCAAAGCAGCAGATTCCCCACCACGCGGTCATACACGTCATTTTCCGGCCGGTTTCCATCGTTCATCTTCCGCATGTGATATGCGGTGGCGATCATCTCCAGTGACGCATACTCCAGCGGCACCAGCTCCCCCAAAATATACTGCATATCCAGCAGCATCTGGCGGCGCTCCTCCGGGGCGGCAGATGCCAGATACCGGAAAAGCTCCGCAACAAACGGGTCCTCCTCCAGCCGCCTGCCGCCGTTCTCCTCGCTGACAGCGTAGCTGAGGATAGACTGACCCATTCTCGGGCCGGATCCGTCCTTTTCAAACAAGGACGTCATGGTACTGTTGAAATAGCCGAGGTTGTTCTCATTATCCGCCGTCAGACCCTGGGATCTGGCGCAGACCATATATCCGGCTTCATCCGTCCGGAACCGACATGCCTGCTCCATTTTCATTGGAGATCCTCCCCGTTATAAAACCGCTCTTGTTTGCACCTTTGTTCGTTCATCCAGTCGTCAAGCCGTCCCTGATATTTCCTTGCAGACTCCAGCAGCGCCTTTTTCGGCTGAGGATCCGCCTGAAAATAGGGGCCGATCCTTCCCAGCCGCCAGAGGATCCATTTCAGCGGGTCCTCCACCCGGCGGGGATTCGGTGCGCCCTTGGGGAAGCCAACCAGATTGATCCCTTCCCAGATTTCCCACATATTCAGATAGATCCGTCCGCTGGCGCAGTCGGCATAAACCTCCGTCCATATGCCGGAGGCAATCTCCTTTGTGATATCCTCATTAATATCTATGTCAATAGAGGTCAGCTCCGGCTCCAGGGTTACCGGATCCACCGCCGGCATACGGGTTTTCGGGTCAAGCGAGGTAATCCGTTGAACAGGGCACGCATAATAAAAGTTCCGCTCTTCAGGTGAACGTTCATTCCAGCCCTTGATCCACGCGCGAAGCTCGTCATACTTCCTGCCGCAGATATCGTCCAGGATGTACCAGTTTTTGTATTTTACAAAGCGCCGTTCCACGCCGCAGGTGATGGCCGACACGCCGCAGAAGGTTTTTCTGACAAACTGGCCCAGTTGCGCCAGGATCATGGCCGCGTTGTTGCTCAGGTAGTCCTCCAGCTCGTGGCTGATAGCAAAATACTCCTCCCGGTTCAGGCCGCCGGACACAGCTGCCGTAGGCCGGAACATGGGACTCTGGTTTCCTTTGGGATACTGATTCCGGATTTCATCCGTTTTGGTGAGAACCACCGCCACTGGAACATCCGCCCAGGTGTTCTGGCTCATATTCAGGGCGACGCGGATCTGATTCACCACTCCGACCACCTTGTTGACACCGCTCACATCGGGATAGGCCGAAAAGCCGGGGACCTGATTGGGATCCACCAGGAACATCAGGCCGTCTGCCCGGGCAATAAAGCTGGCGATTCCCTCCTTGGCCCGGCTGTTCCGGCTGTCCTGGTCGCCCAGCTTGGCGTAATCATCGTTCCACTTGACGCAGTTCTCACCGGCAATATCATAAAAAACAATGGTAAATGCCTTGCTGCGGTCGTTCTGGTCAACCAGGTTCACCGCCAGAGGACGGCGCATGACGCTGTCATCCGCGGCATATTGGCCTCCACGTTTTCCTTGAAATCTGGCAGATTGTTTTCCGTGATATAGTATCCGGTATTCTGCATGGCCATGGCCAGCCGGGTCAGCAGCTGGTTCAGATAAACCGTTTTGCCGCAGGTGGTAATGCCCACAACACTGATAAAAATGGTGGGATATTTGCCATAATTCGGCAAGGGCAGGGGATTGTGGCAGTGGGGGCACAGCCGCGTCACCGGCGTGGCGCGATCGGAATACCGGTCATACACCCTGATGGCAAAGCCATCCTGATCCCGCACAAGGCCATCCGCGCCCACGCCGTTGGCGTCAGGGTCCAGCTTTTCCCAAAACCGGTCGGCATCATTGGGGTCGATGTGCGGCATATTCCAGCGAGGGTCTGCACTGGAATAGCCGGCGGTTCCTCCGCGGCTCGTCCAGTATCGGTCCAACTTTTCGTCCGGATTTCTTTGGGAAAATTTCACAAACAGCCGTTTGTGTTCGTCCACATCGCCGCTGGTGAATTCCTCCCTGTCCAGTTCCTCCTGGGTGAAGCCGGTGTTGGCCCGAAACAAAACCTTGTCGCTTTCAAACTCCTCAAAACAATAGGGGCATTTAATTTTACCCATTCCGCATCCATCCTTTCTGCTATACGCCTTCCCGGAAGAAGCTATTTTCAAAGCCCGGTGCCGGCAGGACCCGGACCTCCTCGCCATCGGACACCCGAAGCGGTATCTTCCGGTTGAGCCAGCCGCCGGGCAGCGGAATGGGATCAGACTCCCCCACCCGATACATTAACGCCCCATCTGTATAGCTTCCGATAAACTGATCGCTCAGAGTCACCTGCAGCACAGTCTGAAGGCCATTGCGCTGCAGCGCGGCGGAATAGCGCAGCGGAATAAAGCATACGGCCTCACGCCCCGGTGTGTAATAAAGATGAACAATCCCGCCCGGAACCGCCATCATACTCCACACCTGGATGGTCTGGGGCGGATCCGCCTCAAATCCCCGGAACACAGGCATGGCATAGAAGGTCCCCTGCGTAACGCCGATGAGCCGATAGCCCCTTTTTTCCATGGATTGGCCATTATGCAGGCGCCGAAGCTCCTCCTCTGTCAGACCCAGCTTCTCCGGATCGGCCAGCGGAAGGTTTTTTCCCAGGCACAGGGTAAAGGCGTCCGCTCTGGGGCATTCCAGGCTTAATCCATACCGCCCTCTGCCCGGATCATAGTCCAACGCCAGATTGTTGATGCTGTACAGGTTCACATTCGGCCTTGTAATGGGCATCGGCTCACTCCTCCTCCTTTGCTGCGGCAATTTCGTTGTAAAGAATATTTTCCGGATTCACCGGATAGACATAAAGCCTGTCCACATAGTCCTGCTGCGGGATCCGGAAGGCCGCGCCGGTATTGTTCACGTTCTGGACCTGGGTTGGCTGGCTCAGCATGCAGAACAGCTGTCTGCCGCTGGGGGGAACCGTGGCCATCAGCCGGCCCGCAGTCTGCATATTCAGATCGAACAGACTCTGGACTGCCACCCCATAGGCCGCACCGCCTCCGGCCATTCCCGCCCGGAATTGCAGCTCATCAAACAAGGAAAGCCGGAAATTATCATCCTTATCCGCGATCAACCGGAATCGCTTCACCAACTGATCCAAGAGGCTCTCCACTGTGCTGCACGGCGTCAGGCGCATCATGTCCCGATACTCCGGCTGATTTGCCAGATTGGCAATCTCCTGTGTATAGGCCCTTCTGATGGTCTCATCAACGTTCCCCTGGGATTGCCGCAGCCCGTTCCGGGTCTCCGTCAGTGTGTTTCCGAAGTCCCTCGCATTTCTGCATACATCCTTCATAGCTGCGCAAGGCTGCCCCGCCAGGAAGCCGTACACCTCTGGCAGAACCTGGCTGCATGCATAGCGATGCAGACGCTCTGCAAGCGTTCCCCTTCTCATGTTCATGGGCGCGTGCCAATCCGTGCGGGTCTCCAGATTGACGGCCTCCTGCTGCAATGTGGCGTTCATCGCGCCGTAAGAAACGCGGCTGCACAGAAGCTGCTTGAAATACTCCTGCACCCGTTCCGCATTTTCCTTCAGCTCCTGCACACACCGTCCATAATACTGGTTCACGCAGAGACCCCAGATATCCCCGACAGACGCCACCGCGTTTATCAGCTTGTCCCCGTCGATCGTATCCGACGGTCGGCCGCGGAGTCTTCCCAGGAGTCCACGGGTCGGCGCGTCGGACAGGCTCTGCTCCAGCGCCTCCATCTCCTTGGTGTACGGGAGATACTGCAAAAATGTGGGCAGATCCGGCAGCAGCTCCTTCTCGTCTATGTACTCCCGGAACAGGCTGTCGTAGTCCCGCTGCGCTCCGCAGAGGGTCTCCTGGATGTTGGACTGTCCCCCGGCCGCACCGGCCTGCTCCAGGCACTCCGTGAGGATCTGTTCCATCGCCGCGCAGGCGATTTCATCCGTCTCCTTGACCTTTCTGTCCGCGCTGAGGCTCCACACGGCGGAGGAACCGGCCCCCCAAATAGCTGCCTCCAGCCCCTGGCCCAACCGGTTGTCATCCTGCGAGTTGACGATCACCATCACGTTGGCAGCCGCCTGATATCCCTCGGGGCCGCTGCCGGAGACATTTCCGTTTGTCAGGTCACTCTGCACGATCAGATGCTTCCCGTTTCTTTCGGCCCAGTCAACAACCGCCCGCAGCCGGCCGATCCTCTCCCGGTCCGAATTGAATACCTGCCGCACAAACAGAAAATAATATTCCGCCACGGTGACAGCCTGGCCAAAATCAGGCTGATGCTGCACCGCCTGGAAAAGCTCCGGGAACCTGTCATCCATCACATCCCAGAAATAAGCCATTCTCAGTGTGCTGTTGCTTCCGAAGGCTCCCGGATTGCTGCGCATCGTGTAGAAGGCGTCTCCCACGCGGTTTTCAAACCCCGCCTCATCCATGCAGTCCTCGGTTTTCAGCCAGCACAGCTGGTCCGCCGCAGCGGACCAGCAATCCTGATAGCTCTGTCGGATGGTCTCCAGGCACTCCTCAGCGCCCGCCCCCAAAACAATGTTCAGGAGCGGGGCGCTGATTCGCCTTGCTGCGCCGGAATTGGCCGCGCGGCCGGAAATCATACGGCTGCATGCTTCGATTGCACTTGCGTAAGTCATGTTCTCTCCCTCATTTGCCGCGCGGCGTCCCGGCGGTTTATCCGTTGATGATGTTTCCTGCGGCGTCCAGCTGGATCGGATCCCAGTCGTCGCCGGCTTTGTTCAGCACCCACATACCCGCCGTCAGCGGCACCCAGGTGTTGTTCACCGCATCCCAGGCCATCTGCAGTGACCGGTCGGAATACACGGTATAAATCGTGCTGCCGCCGGGGCTTACCGTCCAGGTTCTGGCAGGAGCCTGCTGCGCGGAAGCAGCAGGAGCCGGATTCGAAGCGGCCTTGCCGGTTCTGGTCCATTGCTCATCCGTAAACACATCCTTATACCCCAGAATGCGGCTGACCAGCTCCTCATAGAACCGGCGAATCTCGGCCTTATCTTCGTCCGTCTCATTGGCCGTGTCGCGCACCAGCTGCTGCAGCGCCTTGGCATTCCACCGCTTCTCCAGGGCGGCCGCAATGAGGTGGTCGTTGGCGCCGCGGGTCTGCTTGCGCAGCTCAGCCTCCCTTTCATCCATCTCCTGCCGGGGCTCCTCATCGGGTTCCATGGCCCGATAGCTGCGGAACATCTCATACAGGGGATATTCCTTGCAGAAGCGGAAGGCCTCGGAATTCTCCACCAGAATCTTTTCCGTCTCCATGCCGCGTCTGTCGCGGTATTTATAGAACGCCCTACTAATGCGGTCATACTCGGGCTCACCGGTGGCGCTGAGGCATTCGATCATGCCATAAAACACCATGTTGGTGAAGGTGGTCATATCCGCCTCATATCGCTTGTGTTCTTCTTCAATCCGATCCAGCTGCTCAATGGCCCTGCGAATCTTTTCCTGCTTCCTAAGCTCACGGCGAACGATTTGCTGCAGCGCTGGATAGTGCATGAAGTAATCCTTGCGGACCCGTTCAACGACCTGCTTTCCATTATCTGCAAAGCCGTCATTCTTCAGCGTTATCCACCGGCTGCCGTTGGACTGGTCATACATGGTCTCCAGCATCTGCTGCATGCGCTGCTTCTCCCGCTGTAGCCGGGCGGCAGACAACTGCTGATTCTCCACAAAGTCCCCCATCCTGTAATCCGGCACAGTCACCGGCTTACTTTCGCGAATGAAGTACTCCTTGTTGTCCAGAGCCTTTTGGGTGGTGCTATTGGGGGCCTGAGCCGTGCCTTGGGCGGTGCTATTGGGGTCCTGATCCGTGCCGTTGTCATTCGTTATATCCTGAGAATAGATGATTTTCGCCTTCTCACCCTCGCCATACAGCGCCAGCAGCTTATCGGCGCCGTCCGTCAAGCTTGGATTGAAGGAGTAGGGCGCAGGAACCGGCAGGAAATTGCGCCAATCATGGAAGCCGGAATCGTCCTCGCCCCGGCCTGTATAGGCATACAGATGGGCGCCCACGCCATACTGCGTTTGCGTGTTGCTATCATAAACCTGCTTCATCTGAGACACGCCCTTATACGCATAGAAGGGAATGCCGCTGCAGAAGCGGAGGGCAAAAATGCGATTTTTCAGGCCGGTCTTGCGGATATAAAACTGCGTATGAGAGGACCCAAATTGCTGGGCAGCGCTGCAGACAGCCGAAGCATTCGCAGGCACCGACAGACTGCTGCTGTCAAAGGTCACAGTATTATTCCCTTGTCCCAGCGGGAAAGTCTGACTGCACCAAAACATGGGCTTTGCATCGTTATAGACGCCGTCCAGAATGTCATTGCTGACAGCCTGGGCCAGCTGCGCGGAATTGTGCCCGGTTTCCGGATACTTCTCGTACAGGTAATCCTCCAGGGAGCGATTCGTCTGATCCCGGAAAAGATCCACCATGAATTCGCTGATATACAGGCCGATCTTCCCGTCATCCCGACTCTTCCACTGCTTCGGATCCTTCATCAGATGCTCCGTAAAGTTCCGCACCAGCTGTGTGGCGTTCAATTCGTCGATCGCCTCGTCCAATTTCGGTCTAATGTCCGACAGCTGCAAAATACGCTTGGTGTAACCGGAAGATGCACTGGCCGCAGAGGAATCCAGCCACTGCTCATCCTCCTCAAAGGTCTCCAGCAGATTGTCCAGCACCTCCGTCAGCAAGGCAAAGTACCCGCTGTTCAGATTCTCCAGCTGCTCCCGGAATCTCCGCAGCGTGTTCTCCACGTCTGTGCATTCCCGCACATGGTTATAGGTCCTATAGTACTCTTTGACGCTGTCCACGTAGTCGTTATAGGCCCTCTTGTCGCCGATGCCAAAGAAACGATTCGCGCAGAAATTGGTGCTGGCCTGGACAATCCGGTCCGCCGCACTGTCCAGATACGACTGTTCGTCCCGTTTCTGTCCCTGGATCTCCTGGATCGTGCCTTCTACAGCCGCCTTCAGGTCATCGCCGTTGCGGCTAAGCAGGAATGCCGCATAATAGGGGCCCAGTTCCGGATTCTTTGCAATATCACACAGCTTCCGGAAGGTTCTGCCAATCAGGGAGTCATCCGTTGCATCTTCGTCCAGGAGGCTCTTGGGCAGTTCTCCCTCCAGCGCAGCGCGGTTTCTCCCGCGCTGCCCCTCACAGCGGGAGCACCAGTTGCGGGCCGCCGTGTCCCAGGGAGCCGCCCCCCCTCCCTTGGGCGGCATGACGCCTATGCTGATATCCGGCAGCATCAGGTCCGGGCATCCGTGTGTCACGTCGTTGTACACTTGCTGGGCAGTCAGGCCAATGTCTTCCACCCAATCATCCACAACAGCCTTGGACAGCTTCAATTGCAGCTGTTCCTTTCCCACCGCTTCCTTGAATCGGCGCATGAAGCCTGCCGCCAGATAGGCAGAGATCTGGGTCATGGGAATTTCCGCGCTTGCCGCTCCCAAAATATGATAGGACAGATTGGCGCCATGTTTGCGGCACAGCCCACCGACACCATTGCCCACATTGGCCAGATGCCCCCGCATGGTCAGGCCGTATTCCGGTGCCGGCGTACTGCTTCCATCCGCTGCGTTCTTGCTGGCAGCAGGAAGCTGCACCTCTGCCAGATAGGCCATAACATACTCCTTCATTGTCGCTGTATGTCGTATATCGTTCGGTTTTCAGTAATTGCTTATCGGCGTCCGGGTGCCGCGTCAATGCGGATACCTGTGCGATTCTTTTCGTCTGCATAGATCAGCGTCATTCCCGCATAGACATCTGTCTCCTTCAGTGCCATTCCATTGACGTAAAACGGAGTCTTGGAGCAGAACTTCAGCCGTCTGCCGGGCTTGGTGGCAAACCAGCACTGGTCCGCATTCAGGCCGCAGGGTCCGACCATAAAATAGCTCAGCTTGAGCTTGCCCCGAAAGCTGGCATGGCTCCGCGACATACCGGCACAGGAACGATCTAGGTTGACCACCTTCAGTTCCCCCTTCCACAGCGGGTGCGTTACACTCCAGATCGTGACACCCGCCACAATGATGCCCACCACCACAGCCACCGCCAGCGTGATGAAAATGGCCAACGTCAGGTTGGTGACCTTAAACCGGAAGGTGATCTGTGTCTGTGCGCCCTGGGCGTCCACCGCAGCAATAACCAGATCGCCGCTGCGGCTCTTGCTGGTCTCCACGTTTAAGGTATCCCCATCGATGGCCGCGGTATCGCTGACCAGCTGAGACGATACGATCACATAATGCAGCGTATCACCCGGCGTATCGGAAAAATACTCTCCCAGCTTAAAGCTGCGGTGGCGGCCGGACACCGGCGTCACCACAACCTTTTCCTCCACCAACGTAACGCCGCCCACCGCCGTCGGCGGTGTGTTGCCGAAGTTCACCGCCGCGTCGCCGCTCTGGTGCACCAGGCTGCTTTATTAGATATTCGCCATTCTCTTTAAATCGTAATTCAGCGCATTCAGAAACGCATTCACCCACCCCGGCATAGGATGGAGTACCCGCGCCGGAGAGACGGCGGGGAATCTGTATGTGTGAGGTGCGCCATGAACATACATAACGCCTCTGACTCCGGCGGCGGCTCCCTGCGGGACCTGCTGGGCCGGAACATTGGCCGCCGCGCGTCCGCCAGCTTCCTGGTGGGCTCGTACCGCCTGGTGCGGCAGGAGGGCATCCTGGAGGCCGTGGGCACGGACTATCTGGTGCTGCGGCAGGGGAACTTCTCCACCGGCTGCGACCTGTACGCCCTGAAATTCATCGAATTTCACGACGATCCCCCGGCGTGACCGTTGCGCCCGGCGGCGGATCGTGGTATGCTGGAGGCAGTGAGGTGAGGGAATGTACTATGTCTATATGCTCTGGTGCCGGGACGACACCCTGTATACCGGCACGGCGTCGGACCTGTGCCGCCGGATGCGGCAGCACCGGGACGGCGGCGCCGCCTGCGCCCGGTATACCCGGTCCCATCCGCCCCGGGAGTTGGCCGGTGTCTGGCGCACGGAGGGCCGGGGAGAGGCCCTGCGCCTGGAATACGCCGTGAAGCGGCTGTCCCGGCAGGGGAAGCTGGCGCTTCTGCACCAGCCGGAAACGGCGGCGGACCTGCTGCCGGGCGTTGCCGCCGAACCGGTGCCGGGCGTGACCCTCGCCATGTGTCTGGAGGGAGAATTTCATGAATAAGCTCTACGCCGCCCCCATGGAGGGGCTTACCGGTTATCTGTGGCGGCAGGTCCACGCCGCCCTGTTCGGCCCGGCGGACAAATACTTCACGCCCTTTCTTTCTCCCAACGCCACCCACACCTTCCAGCGCAAGGAGCTGGACGAGATTGACCCGGCCCACAACGCCGGGCTGTATGTGGTGCCCCAGCTGCTGACCAACCGGGCGGAGCACTTCCTGTGGGCCGCCGGTGAGCTGTACGCCCGGGGCTATCGGGAGATCAACTTCAACCTGGGCTGTCCGGCGGGCACCGTGGCCGCCAAGCGCAAGGGCTCGGGCCTGCTGGCCTATCCCCAGGAGCTGGACCACTGCCTGGAGGAGATCTTCGCCGGACTGCCCCGGGGGATGTCCGTGTCCGTCAAGACCCGCATCGGGAAAAATGACCCGGCCGAGTGGCCGGGCCTGCTGGCGATCTATCGCAAGTATCCCCTGTCGGAGCTGATCGTCCACCCCCGAATTCAGAAGGAGTTTTACAAGGGCGTCCCCCACCGGGACGCCTGGGCCGCCGTATCCGGCCCCTGGCCGGCGGTGTATAACGGCGACATCTTCACGCCGGAGGACGCCGCCGCCCTGTGCCGGGATTTCCCCGGAACGAACGCGGTGATGCTGGGCCGGGGCCTGATGCGGGACCCCGCCCTGCTGCGGCGTCTGCGGGGCGGCCCCGCCGCCTCAGCGCAGGAGCTGCGGACCTATCACGACCGCCTGCTGGAGGCCTACCGCCAGCGGCTGTCCGGCGATCAGCCGGTAATGCACCGGATGTGGGAGCTGTGGGCCTACCTGTCCGCCGGGTTCGCCCGGCCGGAGCCGTATCTCAAGTGTATGCGCAAGGCAAAGAACCTCTCCGAATACCGGGCCGCCGTAGACGCCCTGTTCCGGGAGCAGCGATATACAACATAAAAGACAGCACCGGAAACCTGGCGTTTCCGGCGCTGTCTTTTTCACTCCGTCATGGGGATGTTATACTTCCCCATCAGCTTCTCGAACCGCCGCTTCTGCAGGGGCGTCATCCGGTCCCGATACTGCAAAAACAGCTGCTTCACCCGGCCGGTGTCCCCCTGGCTGAGATAGGTGTTCATGGTCCGCTCCAGGCTCTCGCTGGCAGTGGAGCTCAAAGAAGCCTTCCTGCTGCCGCCGGAGGAGGAGCGGGCGCTGCCGCTCCTGGCGGCGGAGGCCTCCAGCTTCTGCTGGGCCAGGGCCGCGTCCTGTTCCTGCTTGGCCCGGCTGGCATAGTACTTCATCAGCGCCAGATAGTTGCTGTAGTCCTGCTTTTCCAGGGACTCGTACCGGTCCCGGGCCTGCCGGGAGGCGTCCTGCCAGTCCTCCACCCGGTCCCGCCACTGGCCATAGGCGTCCTCATCCTGGCCCTGCAGCAGCTTATACTGATCCAGCAGCGCCTGGCCCTGGGTCTCATACCGGTCCCAGGCGTCCTGCTGCAGCTGGGGCACCAGCGCCGCCAGCTCCTGCATATAGCGGTTATACTCCTGCTGGCCCGCCTGCCGGGCATAGGAGGAGTCATAGCCGCCGCGTTCTTTTAATGCTTTCATTCAAACTGTATTTTATAAATGAGTCGCAAAAGTACGTATTTTGCTGCATTATGCCAAACGTTTGTACAACTATCTCTACAGAAGCCTATTTACTTAATGATCAGGAAAGCCGGAATAAATAAGCCTGTGGAAGCATAAGCTGGTGTGGATTAAAGAATGTTTATTTCCACAAACTTTAGTTTATATATTTGGTGTGTACTTCTTTTCTTGATAATTTAGTTCTCAATATAATTTTCTTAGTTTAGTATTCTTACTTAGCGAAGATATTCTAATGGGAGGAAATGACTGAATATGATGTATATTTTTCTTGTCTTTTATGATATCTGTCGGTAGGTAAACATTTAAATTTAACCATTATGAAAAAGATATTTTTATCACTTGTATTCCTTTTTGGTGTAGGAACTTTTGTCATGGCTGATGATACCATGAAAGTAAAGAATGATACAGTTGCCGTTGAAGACGGATTTAAAAACATAGACCTGAAAGAGGTTCCTCAATCTGTTAAAGATGCCATAGCCAAAAAATATCCCGAATCAACTCTTAAAAGTGCTTCTCTTTCTCTGAAAGAAGAAGGGGTGAAGGCATATAGAATAATATATGTAACCAAGGAAGGGGTTGAAAATAGTATTCTTATTAATATAAAGACGGCTCCTGCTAAAACGACTCCTGCTACAAAGTAGTTTGACAGGTAGTATAGAATTGAATGTTTTATTAATATATTGAAAGCCACCTTGCTATGGTGGCTTTTTTTGATGGGATAAGTTTTTTTCCTGTCGGATTTAGATTTTATATGTATCAAAGAACAGGTTGAATTTGTAAGAAATAGGCTATATGCTTATATTTGAACATAGTTTAAAATCAAGTTTATAATCAAATAGAAAAAGTATGAAAAGACAATTATTTACAGTGTTAGTGTGCATGACGGTGTTTGCTGTTACATCTTGTGGCGAAAAGAAAGGAAAGGATAAATTCGAGGAGCGTATAGAAAAAGCCAAAGAATCGGTTGAAGATGTGGTGGATGATGCCAAAGATCAAATTGAGGATAAAGCCGATGAGGTTGGGGAAACCTTGGATAAAGCTAAAAGCAAGATAGAAAAAGCCAAAAAGAAACTTGATGAGGCTAATAGAGATTGAGAAAAATTGATTATGGATGAATGGAAAGAGATTGTCGGCTGATTTATATTAAACCAGCCGACTTAATTTTTATATTTCTAGACCTTTGTTCACCATTTGTTATAATGGATATTTTCGGTCTTGAATTTGTCTTTAGCTTCTTCCCGATGTTGCGGATAACCTATCGGAATCAAATTGAAAGGAATGATATGGTCTGGTAAAGACAAGACTGACCTTACCTTTGCAATGCGGTCGTTCTCCGGATAGACCGCAGTCCATACCGCTCCCAACCCCATTGATTCTGCTGCCAGCAACAAATTTTCGGATGCGGCAGAGCAGTCCAGCATCCAGTACCTATCTGTTTCTCCGTTCAGGGCTTTGCTTAAATCACCACAAACCACGATGGCTAGCGGAGCCTGTGCCGTCATCTTGGCATAAGGCAGTTCGGCGGCCAGTTTATCCAATACTTTACGGTCATCCACTACCACGAAAGCCCAGGGCTGCTTGTTTACTGCTGTCGGTGCAGCCATGGCAGCTTTTACTAATAAATCCACTTTTTCTTTTTCTATCGGTTGGCGTGTATAGGTCCGGACGCTCTTTCGGGCAAAGATATTTTCTATAGCCGTGTTCTTTCCTGTTTCTTCTTTTTTTGCTTCCATATTGTTACAACCTCCTGTAATTAGTAATGTTATTGAAAGAGTAACAGTTGTCAGAGTTTTAAAGATTGTTGCCGCATTCATTTTTATTATTGATTAATAATTGAGATGGAATTCTACCACAGCTTCAATTCCTTTGCGGAATATATCCAGAGAGAAGTTTTCATTGGGCGAATGGATGGCGTCACTTTCCAATCCGAATCCCATGAGAACGGTCTTTATACCTAGGATTTGTTCAAAATCGCTGATGATAGGAATACTTCCTCCACGGCGTACGGCAAGTGGTTTTTTTCCGAATGCCTTAGCAAAGCCTTTTTCGGCAGCCTGGTAGGCGGGCAAGGTGATGGGGCATACATATCCTTCGCCTCCGTGCATCGGGGTTACTTTTACTTGTACATATTCCGGAGCGATAGACTGGATATAGTCCACAAACAATTGGGAAATTACAGCGTGGTTTTGATGTGGAACCAGTCGGCACGATACCTTGGCATATGCTTTTGAGGGAAGTACTGTTTTTGAACCTTCGCCTGTATATCCGCCCCAGATGCCACAAATGTCAAAAGAGGGACGGCAGCTGTTACGTTCTAAAGTAGAATATCCTTTTTCACCTTTCAGTGCTTTTACACCGATGGCTTCCATGTATTTTTTTTCGTCGAAAGGAATTTGTGCAATCATCTCACGTTCGGCTGCCGGTACTTCCTCTACATCGTCATAGAAATGGGGGATAGTGATGTGTCCGTCTTCGCCAATGACTTGGGCTAACATACTGCACAGGGTATTGATAGGATTGGCTACCGCTCCGCCGAAGTGTCCGGAATGAAGGTCACGGTTCGGACCGGTCACTTCTATTTCCCAATAAGCCAGTCCTCGTAAACCTGTGGTCAGAGAGGGAAGATCCGCGCCTAGCATACTGGTATCCGAAACAAGAATTACATCGGCTTTCAGCAATTCCTTATGTTCCTTGATGAAGGTATTCAGACTGGGAGAACCTATTTCTTCTTCACCTTCGAAAATAAATTTCACATTGTGTTTCAGCAGTCCGTTTTTTACTACGTATTCGAATGCTTTTACTTGGATCATGGCTTGTCCTTTATCATCGTCAGCTCCACGTGCCCAAATGTGTCCGTCACGAATTTCAGGTTCAAAAGGCTGGCTTTTCCACAGGTCCAACGGCTCGGCAGGCATTACGTCATAGTGGGCATAAATCAATAGGGTAGGAGCATCATTGCTTACATGCTTTTGTGCAAATACCAATGGATTGCCTTGTGAGGGCATTACCATGGCTTCGTCTGCTCCGGCTGCCAACAAAAGTTCTTTCCAACGTAAGGCACAGGCCAGCATATCGTCTTTATGTTCGGGTAAAGCACTGATACTGGGAATACGGATGAGGCTGAAAAGTTCCTCCATGAAGCGCGCTTCATTTTCTTTAATGTATTGTTTTATTTCCATAATTGAATGATTCTTATAGTTGTGTAGTTCTGTCTATCAGATAATAATCCAAAATGGTCATGGCAGCCATGGCTTCTACAATGGGGACGGCACGCGGCAGTACGCAGGCATCATGACGCCCTTTGGCTTTCATGGTCGTGTCTGTGCCGTTGATATTTACTGTATGTTGCTCCATCAGAATTGTGGCAACTGGCTTGAATGCCACACGGAAGTAAATGTCTTGCCCGTTGCTGATGCCTCCTTGTATTCCTCCGGAATAATTACTTTTTGTTTCTACTCTTCCGTTATTATTATAAAATACATCATTCTGCTCACTGCCTTTTAGCTCCATGGAGTCAAAACCTTGTCCGTAAGAGAAACCTTTTACGGCATTGATACTTAACATGGCATTTCCTAGTGCGGCATGTAACTTACCGAATACGGGTTGCCCTAGTCCGATAGGGCATCCTTTGATGACGCAACTCACTACCCCGCCTATTGTATCGCCTTCTCCTTTGATTTTCCAGATAAGTTCTGCCATTTCCTTGGCTTTCTCCGGATCGGGACAACGCACATCGTTTGTTTCTATCAAGTCGAGGTTATAGCTTTTGTAATCTTTATCAAGTTTGACAGGTCCTACCTGTGAGGTATAAGCTGTGACACTGATTCCTAGTTGTTTCAATGCCAATTTGGCTAAAGCTCCTGCTACTACACGTGAAATGGTTTCTCGTGCTGATGAACGTCCCCCGCCACGGTAGTCACGGATTCCGTATTTTTGCATATAAGTATAATCTGCGTGTGAAGGGCGGAACAGATTCTTGATATTCTCGTAGTCGTTTGAATGTTGGTTCTTGTTCCATACCACAAATCCGATGGGGCAGCCGGTGGACTTGCCTTCGAATATACCTGAAAGGAATTCCACTGTATCAGGCTCCTTGCGGCTGGTGGTAAGTAATGACTGTCCGGGACGGCGGCGGTTCAGTTCCTGCTGAACGAAATCCATATCAATCTTAATACCGGCAGGGAAGCCGTCAATGACGCCGCCTACTCCCGGTCCATGGGATTCACCGAAACTGGTTAACCGGAAAATATTACCAAATGAATTGAACATATTGCTTGTAGTTTTAAAAGTTTCTTTCCGTAAAGATAATGATTTTAGGGATAATATACTTGATTGTTGCTGAAAAATTAGCAGAATGGATAAAAATGGGGTACGGATTGTATGAATTTTACAGTTTGGAATAAGAAAAACTGTAAAATTCATACAATCCGTACCCGGAAACTGTTTCTTAAGGATGGAAACAGGTATCTTTTACGAGTTAGAATTCTACCTTAGGTGCTTTATCGGCTCCTTCCTCAGATTCAAAATATGGGCGTTTGTCAAATCCGAACATGCCAGCAAGCAAGTTACGGGGGAAAGTACGGATGGCTGTGTTATATGCCCGTGCTGTGTCATTGAATCTTTTGCGTTCTACGCTGATCCGGTTTTCTGTACCTTCCAATTGTGCTTGCAACTCTTTGAAGTTCTCATTGGCTTTCAAGTCGGGATAAGCTTCGGTGATAGCGAGCAGGCGGCTCAATGCACTACCTACTTCGCCTTGTGCCTTTTGATAGGCCTGCATTTTTTCGGGAGTCAGGTCATCGGCGCTGATCTGCATCTGAGTGGCTTTGCTACGGGCGTCTACTACGGCTTGAAAAGTTTCTTTTTCGTGTGAGGCGTATCCCTTTACTGTATTTACCAGGTTGGGTATTAAATCAGAACGGCGTTGGTACTGGTTTTCTACATTGCTCCACGCTGTGCTGACAGATTCATCCATTTTTACCATACCATTATAAGAGGTTATTCCCCAAATGGCAATTAATACAATGACTACTATTACAATAATCGTTGACTTTTTCATATGTATATACTATTAAAATTATGAATATTCTTGTTCTTAAAAACGGCTTCCGGCTCCTCCGCCTCCAAAGCTTCCACCTCCGAAACTTCCTCCGCTAAATCCGCCTCCACTTCCACCGTGGCCACCAAAAAATCCTCCTCCCATTCCGCCTATGAACGGCCCTCCTCCTCGGGGGCCTTTGTAATTTTCATCTCTCGACCGTTCTTTCCGTCTGAGGATATGTCCGCAATTTCTGCATTTATATACTACTTCTTCAGTCTTTGTTCCGTTACTTCGGTCTATAACTTTGGAGGAAAGACGTTGCAGTTTGTGTTTTTTGCAATGGGGGCAGCGTGTTTTACGCCAGTTTGCATACAATCCGATGCCAATAAATCCTCCGAAAATCACAAAAAAGATGATAATGAATTCCAAGGGATCATCTTCGCTTTCGTCATTGCCGATATTTTCCATGGAACCGTCCAGGTAGCCGTTTACAGCCCGTATTCCTGCTACCATTCCGGCGTTCCAGTTATTGTCCTTGAAATAGGGCAGCATATAGCGGTTCTGAATCCGTTTGCAGATGGCATCCGGCAATATCCCTTCAAGGCCATATCCGGTAGCGAATTGCACACACCGTTCGTCGGTGGAAAGCAAGATGACCAATCCATTGTCACGTTCTTTTTGTCCTACGCCCGTTTCC
>OKSE01000444.1_pt1 | contig 25078 bp, 24 predicted proteins | sample 1633631 | NCBI WGS metagenome assembly OKSE01 (sample SAMEA3541555, study PRJEB24748) | human gut metagenome | biome: human gut; feature: human-associated habitat; material: faeces | place: China | collected 2012 | reverse complement strand
TCCGTCTGGTGGAGAAAATCACCTCACCGGCCTCCACCTTTCTGCCGGATTCAATGGTACAGTTTGCCTTCACAATACTTCCCAGTCCCACATGAGCCCCGGCGCATACCACAGAATCATGATCCACCACAGCTCCGCTGTTAATCAGGGCCGCCCGCTCTAATCTCGTATGGGTATTAACCACTGCCCTCTGCATGACAAAACAGCCAGACTCTAAAACAGCGCTGGGACTCACCACTGCAGACGGATGCACCAGGGCAGGCACCTGATATCCTGCTTCCAAAAGCTTATCTGTCCAGTATAATCTTGTTTTATTATTTCCAAAGGCAGCTACAGCCACCGGGTATTCCTCATGGCGAAGGATATAATCGCAGCACCGGCCAATGACATCCTCCCCGTCTGCCGCATCATCCAGAAATACCACCTGTTCATACCCCAGCTCTAAGGCTGTCTCCTTTGCCATCTGGCCAAAGCCACCGGCGCCTAGAATTAGTAAGCGTTTCATAAGTAGCTCCATTTCTCGCATATTTTTATTATTTTATCACCTGTTTCAGATCCTGCTCGTCCTCTTCCAGTCGAAACCCCAAATCAGCTAAAATCTCCAAAATCATGGGCTACAAAAAACTGCCATAATCGTAATGTCTATAGATTTTTACTTTTAGAATATTTTTTCAATTCTGAATCCTTTTGCAAGTTCCTCACACATGTGATAATCACCTCTATGGTCTGAAACAATTTCATACATTGCCTGTTCAAACCCACCATGACCACACTTTTCTCCTCGCTCAATGCGTTCTCTGTAATCTTGCATAAGATCCATGATTCTTTTGTACTGTTCTCTGGTTAAACCATACTCAAAAATACTACGGCTCACATCATCGTTATCAAAAAGCAATTGCTGACGGAACTCGATAAAGTCCAAACGTTCCATAATCTTATTATACTCTTTAGCATCTATGGCCCTTGCTCCTTCATTATGTTAATATAGTTCATCACATCTCAGCCGACCATAAGATCGTTGTCTGCTACCCATCACGAAGAAGTGTGTGATTATTAAGAGCAGCGCAGGGAGCTACCGCTCCCAGCGGTACCACATAATTCTATTCTTTTACAGATGCTGTCTTGCCTTCATCGCCGCATAGTATATCAAACCACCTGCTACTCCACCTACTGTGTTGTAGAAGATGTCCGATAATTGAAACGTACCGAGCCGCAAGAGTAATTGTAGCATCTCAATGCTTACCGAAAAGATAAATGCCATCTTTCCACTTTGCCACAGTATCTTTTTCCAACCATTGCCCACTTTCTCCTTGAATGTCCACATCACTACTGCTGAAAACGGCATCATCATGATCACGTTCTCGATGCACTCGGTTGTAAGTTTTTGCTCGCCGTTCACGGTCTCCCAGATGCCCCAATCTCCCATAACGTCAGATAAAGGATTCATCCATAGATTCCGGTTTAACAGGGTTCTAAACAGGATCATTGATATTACAAAACCTAGTAAGAACAACTTCCGAAAGGACACGCTCTCCTTGAACTTTTGATACCATGTTACTATGGCATTTTTCCAGCCTCTACCTGCTGCGGTAGGCTCATACGCATACAGATAGAAAAACATAGCCAGGAAAGAAAGCAGGAGTGAAAATCCAAATGGCTCATACAAAGCAGTCAGGATGTTTGTGATGATTTTGGTTAATACTTTTATTACTTCCATTACAGATCACTGAACAGGTCAGCCTTGTACACCTCGTTCTCCAGCATCTTCTTGAAGCTGTCCTTTACGGCTGCAACATCTTCATGATAGGTCATGCCGTACCAGGTGTCGTTGGTTTTCAGAACCTTCACGAACATCTTTCCCTGTTCCAGCAGCTCACCGATGAAGACAGGAATCAGATACTCTGCCTTCAGTGGATTGCTTGGTACTTCCTTCTCGAAGAACTCTTTAAAGCCTTCTTCCAATGTAGTGAGGAAATCAGGAGTCAACCCCCACATATTCATGGAAACCAAAGAATTCACATCAACAGCCACACCGTCAGCTTCTGCTCCAGTTTCAGTCTTTACAATGTTCTTTGTTTCCACAACTTCCGTCAGGTTGTTATCCTCATCCATCTTGCAAATACCACGAGTCACACCACCATTATCGGACAGCGTATTCTTCAGCACAAAGCCAGCCATGCAAGATTTACTACCATTTACAAGATATTCATGAACAGCCTTAAAGCCTTCCTTGCCATAGTAATCATCTGCATTGATCACAATGAACGGAGTCTCAATCACGTTTTTCGCTGCAAGCACAGCCTGACCCGTTCCCCAGGGTTTCGTGCGGCCTGCCGGTAAATTTCCCGGAATATCGTTAATATCCTGAAAAGCGTAGTCTACAGTCACATCATGAGCGGAGCAAATGGAGGCAATGCGATTACCGATGACCTCTTTGAATTCCTTCTCGATATCCTTACGGATAATAAATACTACATGGTTGAAACCCGCCTCGATTGCATCATGGATCGAGTAATCCATGATGATGTGATTAGAAGCATCCACTGGCTCCAGTTGTTTAATTCCTGTTCCGAAGCGGCTACCGATACCAGCAGCCATGATAAGTAATGTTGTTTTCATAATCTCTCCCTATTTAGTCAAGTGTTTTTTCTTATTTTTCAAGGAATTTTTAATCTTATATCTCAGGTGAATGAACCAAAAGGATGGACATTTCTCTGTATCTGGTACGAAAATAGCTGGTTTAGGGTATACATAATAAAACGTCTTTGTTTCCGCTTTACATGGCCTTCTGTATGCCCTCCCATCTATGGCAGCGAACCTCCCATGTCTACCAGCATCACCAGCATTCCTGCGGGGTCCTAACTTCCTTCATCCCGCCTGTCCATATCCAGAGTGTCAGCTCAGCTCCTTTGCAGGGTCATGCCCTATGGAGAATATTCCTGCCGACTACTGGCTCATTCTTTGTTTTAAGTCTTACTGACCTGTTTTGTATGATTCCTGTTCCGGCACCTTGTGGCGGACGTTTTCCCTGACCATTCCTCATACATTTCAGTTTTCCTGTCACAGCTGAATTCAGTTCTCTGCAATTATTGCAAAAAACTCAATTCAACCGTGACAGGATATTACCTGCTTTGGGCCGGCTGTTTGACTGCTATAACGCCTGTATCTGCGACCTCCAGATGTCTCCCATCAGTTTCAGCGGGTCATAGGCCACACCTTTTGTCAATATCGTATAGGATACCTTTAGAACATTACAGACTACTGCCACTACAGACTGCAGCTTCTTTAAGGGATTTTCCTGGCGTGTCCGGTAGTATTCATGAATTGCCCGGAACTCGCTGTTCTTCCCGAACAGCGATATCGCCGCTTCATACAACACATATCTCAGACATTTCCTGCCCCTGTAACTGATACGGCTTTCCCCGTTGTGCTTTCCTGAATCATTTGCCACAATCGCATATCCTGCCAGTTTCTGCAGCTGCTTTGGATTCTCAAAACGTCCTATATCTCCCACTTCTGCGATAAACCCGCCAACCGTCACCAACCCGATTTCCTTGATTTCCATAAGTTTATCCACATATGGAATGTCTTTCAATTTTTCTTCCGTAAGCGCCAAATATTCCTGCGGCTTTCCTGATCTTCAAGTTTTTCCTATAATTGTAGTCGATCGATATTTAAACTATTTCACTACAATTATGGAGGATAGGTTATGGCATGTACTCGTAAAGCCCGGGTTCCGATAGCGGAACAGATCAGGCTTATCAATGAATGCCGCCAGAGCGGCATGACAGATGCTGACTGGTGCCGTGAAAACGACATTGCAGTAAGCACCTTTTACAACTGGGTCAGCCGATGCCGGAAATCGGCAGCGGATCAGATCCCTCCACCAAATTACGGTCATTTTGAGGTTCCCCGCCCGAAACAGGACGTGGTTCCCATTAACATTGTTCCGGATCACATTCTGCAACCGCATACAGCATCACAGATGCACACCCCGTACCTTGACAATTCACATACGATTGAAGTTGTTATGAAGGACATCGCAATCCGCATCAGCAATGATGCAGATCCTGTCCTGCCTACCAGGACATTCCGCCTGCTTCAGGAGTTCTCATGTTAGGGGATATCCTCCGGACTTGAAAAGATCTATATTGTCTGTGGCTACACCGATATGCGGAAGTCCATTGACGGACTCTGTGCCATTATCGAGGACCAGCTTAAGATGGAGCCGTCGTCCAGTGCTCTCTTCCTTTTCTGCGGAAGAAGACGGGACAGGATCAAAGCTTTGTTCCGTGAACCGGACGGCCTCGTTCTGATCTATAAGCGGTTGTCTGTCCGCGGCGGGTAACAATGGCCCCGGTAGCAGTCGGAGGTCCGGGATCTTTCCTGGCAGGAGTTTGACTGGCTGATGTCCGGAATCGATATTGACCAGCCCAAAGCCCTCAAAGCAGAGTAAAACATCGTCTGGGTTCCAGCAGAAATCCTGCACAGAAAAACTCAAAAATCCCCTGTGGATTCGGCATTTTTCAGGAATCATTTTCCTTTAGTAAAAGCCCCGTTTCTGGTATAATAAAGGTATCAAATCCGAGGAGGGAAACGATGGCTTCCAGTGCAAAAGATATCCAGCTTCGAGAGCTGAAGGATACGGTATCACAACTGAAAACAATGGTATCGGAACAGACTGAGCTGATCCTATCTCTCCGTCTTATAATTGACGAAAAATCCAGTCACGAGAAAGCACTCCAGGAACAGGTGGACTATTTGACCAAAAAACTTTTCGGCTCTTCCAGCGAAAGAAGATCCGATGATATTCCGGGACAACAGAATCTCTTCGATGAAGCAGAAATGGAACAGGATCCGTCTCTGCCGGAAGAAGAAACTATGATCAGGGAACATACCCGTAAAAAGAAAGCAACCCATGAGGAACTCTTTAAAAACCTGAAGGTTGAAAAAGTAGTGATCCCTCTTCCAGAAGAAGAGCAGATCTGTCCGGTATGCGGTACACAGATGGTCCTAATCAGCGAGGAGTATGTCCGCCGGGAGCTTGAGTTCATTCCTGCTACATGCAAGGTAATCGAATACTACAGCCAGAGTTACGGATGCCCATCCTGCAAGGAAGGACTCGGCGATACAGAAAAACCTGTGATCATAAAGTCTCGGGTGCCGGACGCTCTGGTAGGGAAAGGTCCTGCCTCGGCTTCCACTGTTGCATGGACCATGTATCAGAAGTATGCCAACAGGCTTCCCCTTTACCGTCAGGAGAAGGACTGGAAACAGTATGGGGCTCAGATCAGCCGCACCACTCTTGCCAACTGGATCATCTACTGTTCACAGAACTATTTCCAGCCAATGTATGATTACTTTCACCGTGAGCTGCTGAAACGGAACTTTTCGATGGCGATGAGACCCGGGTCCAGGTATTGAACGAGGAAGGGCGCAGAGCACAGACCCAATCCTTCATGTGGCTGTTCCGAAGCGGCGAAGATGGACTTCCGGCGATCATCCTGTATGGCTATTCTCCGACCAGGAGCGGCGACCATGCAAAGGAGTTCCTGGAAGGCTACAGCGGATACCTGGAAACAGATGGATATCAGGGGTACAACAATCTGCCGGGGATCAGACGCTGCTCTTGTTGGGCGCACATCCGTCGATACTTTATCGATGCCGTTCCCAAAGGAAAACAGTATGACTACAGCCAGCCGGCAGTGCAGGGAGTCCAGTACTGCAACCGTTTATTCGCCATTGAGGACTCCATCAACAAAAAATATCCGGGTGATTATGAAAAGCGGAAGCAGTTGCGCCTCGAGAAGGAAAAACCTATTCTGGAGGCCTTCTGGTCGTGGCTCAATCATCAGAAGCCAGTCCGGAACACTCGAATGGATAAAACGGTGAATTATGTTCTCAACCGGCGTGATACAGCGAAGACCTATCTGGAAGAAGGTCACTGCAGCTTTACTAACAATCTCAGTGCGAATGCGATCCGCCCATTCGCAGTAGACCGAAAGAACTGGCTGTTCAGCAATTCCGTGGACGGAACGAATGCCAACGCGGTAGTCTGCACAATGGTTGAGATGGCAAAAGCACACGATCTGAATATTTACGGATATCTTAAATTTCTGCTGGCGCACCGGCCAAGTAAAGATATGACCGATGAACAGCTGGCTGAACTGGCACCTTGGAGTGAAAAACTCCAATCTATCAAAAATCGCATGTGAATTATAGTGAATTACTCCAACTCGTAAAGGGCTGATAAAGCGCTGTCAAAACGTTTGATATTATTTTTGAAATCACATCGGCCAATATCTTCTTTCCTCCATCAAAGCTATTATAGATCAATATTATTTACAGTATTGCCCAAATTTTCTTTATCGCAGCATCAAATGTTTTCTGGAAGCATTTATATGTATCGCCATCTGTCGCAAAGCAATTTGAATTTTCCAAAATCACACTGACGAACAGCATGATCGAGCAACTTATATTTTCTATCATAACTGTCTATGCTATCGAAACGTGATACATATCGTTGTCCAAGCGCAACAAATCCTGCCTGCAGTACCGATTCGCCCAGATCTTTTGTTCTGGAATAACCTAAAATCATGTTTTGCAGCATACTGAATTGAAGCCATTTCTCATCTATTTCTTTGTCAGCAATCCAGTCCCACAAATAAAGCATAATCCAATAATGATCTACAGACTTTGAAGCGCCTCGGCTTTTACATGTGATGCCCTTCAAATTATTTCTGTAAGCGTATACATTTTGTTCTATCGTATATTTCTTTCTCCAAAGAGGATAGATGCAATATTCAAAAATAGAATCCTCATACCAAAAACCTTCCGGGAAACACAAATTTACAAATATATCTGACCGAATAACTTTCCCCCAAGGCTGTCCCCACAAAGCATCTGCATAATCCGTTTTATTCCTACTGCTATTATGGTGTTTTTCAGATAATATATTCTCTACATCATCAACAAACAAGACGCTGCCCTCAACAATATCAACATCCCATTCCATAGCTTTTGTCAATAGATTTTCAATCGCATTTTCACACAGATAATCATCTGAGTCTACAAACATCAGATATTTGCCGGTTAATATCTCTAACCCTCTATTTCTTGCACCAGAGAATCCTTTATTATCTTGATTAATAATATTAACTTGCTGATTATTCACGTATTTGGAAAGTATATGCTTCGTTTCATCTGTTGACCCATCATTAACAACCGTAATTATGTATGTATATTGTGTCTTTTGTGCCAATATGGAATCGATGCATTTTTTAATATAGCTAGCTACGTTATACGCTGGAATAACTATTTGTAAATCATATTTGATGTTTAATTCATTATGTGCTTCAACTTTTCCACACGGTTTTTCAGACACTGTTTGCAAATACTGCACAGCATCGAATTGATTTAATGTACATTTTTTACTTGTAACCGGTAATTGTATTCCTGTTAATGTCTTTAATACCCCCCCCCTGAATTTTTTTAATATTTTCTTGATTTCAACCATCTTATTTATCCTCCTAAAATGACAACTTCTCATGTAACTGCAAAATCATCAGTTTCTTTTCCTAACAACTTTCTGCAAAAGATTAAAACCTTGCAAAAACATAGCACTTCTGCTGTATAATAAAAAGAAACATATATTAGGTAGCACTACACTAATTCCCATACAACTGAAGAGTCCCAGAATACCTTGATTGGTAATTTGGGAAGTTGCCAAAACAGTCATTATACTTGCGAATACAATTCCAAACAAATAAAAGACTATATCTTTTACATATTGATTTCTGTATTGGCGATCATATATTACAGTAAAAATATTGTGAACCAACCATGGAATTTCCACTACTGATAATGCGAAGATTGTGGATAGAGCTATTCCATAAATCCCAATACTTTTCACTAAAACCAAGTTTAGTAAAAGATTAATCATTGCAGATATCAGCGGTCTAAATCTGTCTTCATGCCAGGAACCTGCAGCGCTTTTAAAAGTGTTAAGCAATCTTGTAATTTCATAAGACAGGAAATAAAGCCCCAAGCATACAACCATTCCATATGGCAGCATTAACTCCTCTCCTACCCAAATTCTTATAAAAACCTGAAAAATCCCGAGAAAACAACAAACACAAACACCTATCAACCACATAAACAGAAATGTAAACTTCCTCATATCATTATAATTTTTATCTTTGTTTTCTGTAATCATACTATTACCAATGCCTGCTATTACAGAAGTCAATATAATCTCTATCAAACCATAAACAGAAGAAAGAATAAAAAAATAATTCTGATATATTGCCAATGTTTCCAGTCCCAAAAATGCTGATATAACAATTGTATCAACGGAACCGAGTACAGTTCCTCCTATTCTTGCAATAAACAAATCCTTAATTTTGTCTTTTATACCATTTCTAATTTCAACACTCAATTCTCCCCGCGGAGAATACATAGGGTATTGTTTTTTCACAATTCCAGCAACTATTAAATTGTTTAAAACCTGCGTAAGTATAATCGCCCAAACATATAGGTAATAATTTTTTATCACAACAACAATAAAAATTTGTATCCCGTACTGTATTACATTTGTTAAGAGCGTAACAAGACTTGTTACATCTGTCCTTTGATATGCTGTCAAAATACAATTCTTATATGCGAATAACCAGTATGTTAGTACAGTTGCCCCTAAATTCATCAGGTACAAAATATAAATATTTAGTTCTGCTGGAACATCTCCGGTAATTAAATATGGAATAACAGGTGTTACTACCACTCCAAATACAGCTATTACTGTTCCAATAATTCTATAATATATACGATACAGACGCATCAACGCACATATCGTATCGGTATCATCCTCTGCAATAGGCTTATACATACTAAACACCATTGCAGTTCCCACTCCTAATTCTGCAAGATTTAAGACTTGCAGTACCGATGTAAATAAACTAGTCAATCCAAGATATTGTACACCCATGCAATAAATCATAATTGTTCTCATTGCAAAAGGTACTAACATTTGAAATACTTTTAAGAAGATTCCAGCATATATGTTTTTTGCTGCTCTTTTTGTTCTATCAATTTTCATATAGACACTCAATCTTTCTCTCTTTCCTATGAATCCACATAAAAATCAATGCCATCCATAAGAAAAAATTCATATTCATTGTAATTTCAACAGTTCCCAAAATTACAAAAACATAAATCAGTGCTATTACTGGCATAATTGGCATTTTATTGTCTACTTTCGCTAAACGCATAAAAATCATAACAAATAAAATCACCATAATGCATGTAGGAATTATTCCTATTTGTAATATCCACTGTAATAATCCGTTTTGCGCATCTGCATATTTAAATAAAGTCATCGACGTTCTATATGCACTTCCGTAACCATAGCCCCACAACCAGTGACCTGCCATTTTCAAAATAAACGCACCAAAAATCTCAGTTCGACCTGTCATGGTTGTTGATCTCTGAAGAATATCTACAACAATATGTTCAATAAACGGATTTGCTAGAATCGCTTCAAACAAAAATGCTGTTACACAACTCCCTACTGAAAAAGCAGTAAACACTTGCCCTGATGCAAATCTTTTCAGCCATCTATTCGGCGATACATTGAATACTAAAAATATTCCTACCAACAATAAGCATCCCAAAATTCCGGTATTACAGTCCACATGCTGTGCAACCGCAACAACGATAAATGAAAAACATAATACCAGCATAATATATCTTGTTTTAAATCGCAGCTTGCTTTTTTGTATCATAAGAAAAAATGCAAGCAAATATATGTGGATGTATGAAACAGAAAATTTTGTTCCAATTAAATATGTTTCAAAAAGTCCATCCGTAAATGTCATGGCACCGGTAAACATAATAAAATCTGTCACTAATACCACAATTAATGCATACCAAAAAAGAAAATGAAATACCTGATTTACCTTTTTATGTTCAGCCGCATACACTGCTATCACAAACAATTCTATCAAAAAAATGCACAAATTAACTGTTGCATATACTGGCTTAACATCTGCATATGTAGTCATATTCATTCTGGCGGACACGACTAAACTAAACAAAAACAACACCAGTACCACCATAATAGAAATATACTCTTTTTTTCTGAATGTGTTGATAACAAATTTTGCTTTTCTAAAAAGACACACACCTGCAACTATCAGCAATATGCGTCTCATTCCCGTAAATTCTGGAATAGAAATGACGGTGTCTTCCAATATTGCATACGATACCACACATGTAAGTGCAATATAAAAAAGCATCGTTGATAACGTAAATCTTGTTTTAATTTTCATATTACTTCCTTGTTTTGGAAACTTTTACTACAAATAGCCAATAAAATAAAGATTCTATTTTTAGCTGCATTGCAACCAACTGAACTTTCTGTCGCCAATTCAAGCTTTTTTTATCACTATCCTTGAGCGCCTGTTGAACTTCCGGAATTCCCAGCCCCTGTTTCACATGAACTCTACCTTCTGTCAATGAATGATTTGATGTTATACGATATTCATTCGTGAAACCAGTGCCATAAATCAATGTCCAAATATAGAAATAGGACAATTTTCTAAAATACTTATCGTATTTATTTTTTAGAATCAAATATGTTTTTAATTCTAAAAACAATTTTGTATATTTTTCAAACAGTTTTTCTCTATAGCGCTGTGTCAAACTTCCCATCCGCAAATCATAGTGATACAATGCCTGTTCCAAAACCAAAACAGACTTTGCATCTAGCAATGCTTTTAAATTAAACAAGAAATCTTCACTTCCCACCTCTCGCTCTGGTACAAATACATTGTTATCTATAAAAGCCCTTCTGTATGCATGTGTACATACTGACAAACTATAATTTCCAACAGAAAAAAAGGCTTTTTCTAACAAAGTATCGATCTCATCGCCTATATAAAGACCATGAACGATATCGCATAAACAAGGCATATCTTTCTCCGTATGTCTGATATAATTATACTTAACAATATCTACCGGATAAGCTGCAGAATGTATTGCTTTATTAAGCAGTTCCAATGCGTTGTGTTCAATCCAATCATCAGAATCTATAAAAAGTACATACTCTCCGTTTGTATGTTCAAATCCAACATTGCGTGCGCTGGACAAGCCTCCATTCACTTTATGTACTACTGATATCTTCTCGTGATTCTGTGCATATTCATCACACAACTGACCTGATCGATCCGTTGAACCATCATTCACTAAAATAATTTCATAGTTCTGATAATTCTGATTCAGCAAACTTTTTACACACCTCTCCAAGTATGCTTCCACATTGTAGACTGGGACAACTACGCTAAAAAATCTTTCTTCTCTTTTCATAGTATCACACCTTTAAATATTACTTTTCCTCCAGCATTTTTTCAATTAAATCAATATACTTCTCAATTTCATCCTCATTGCTGTTTTTTTCATTTCGAAGTCGATTGATGAACTGCTCCCTAAGTTCAATATGCTGACTAAGTGTATACAGCCCCTCTGCTATGGCTTCCGATGTCATTTCAATAATCATGCCATTCTTTCCATTTTGAATGGAACCCTTCGCTGTAACATAATCTGTCAAGAGGATAGGTTTGCAGAGGATTTTTGCTTCATCAACCGCAATAGATTTCCCTTCATATCGAGATGTTTGAGCAAAAATATCACAGGCTCCGACATATGGATATGGGTTATCCTTAATTCCAACCAGTTTTACATCCTCTTGCAGCCCGTATTGTGTAATCCGGGTTTCCAGCGTACTGCGAAGTTCGCCCTCTCCTAAAACATACCATAAGAACCTTACACCTCGTTTTTTCAGCAATGCTGCTGCCTCAATTGCATAATCATACCCTTTTTGTTCCATTAAACGTCCAACTGAAACGATCTTTAATCCATCAAATCCAAAAAACGGATCACCCGCTGGAATTTCCCGTGCCAACTCTCTAATAGCCTGTCCGGATGAAATATTTTCCAATACTATGGTTTTATCTCTATACTCAGGATAAACCCTCAAAAAACTATCTACACAATCCTGGGATATGGTCACAACTTTGTCAGCTCGCGCATAGTAATTGCGATGAAATTCAGCACTATATCCCATTTTTTCAAATTCATTATGAATCCATACCGCCTTTTTCCGTGCCTTTACCTTATCCATAGTATAGTAAGTAACGATACCATTCATGTACGCAAGTGCTACATCATATTCTTTTTCCAAGGACGGTATGTATTTTCCCCACAAATCCCAACGCAATTCTGTAAAAGACAGCTGCCTGTTTTTCTTTGCAGCGGGATATGCAATCTTCCATCTGATCTGATTGAACAGATCGGATATGCTTGCAATTTTCTTTCTGCGTTCATTCATAGGCGTCAAAAGATTTTCAAATTCGTATAAGTCGTCAATAAGACCAACATATTCTGGAATTTGTTTCATATACATACCATGGGGACTGGCCACCAACAGATCAATCTTCCACCGGTCACGAGGCAGAAGATTCAAACATGAGATCAAACTCTTTTCAGCTCCGCCACAACCCATTCCAAACATAACAATCAGTATTTTTTTCATATTTTCCATTGGTTTTCACCCTCGTATTTTTTCAACAATCTCAACTTTCTTTGGTTTAAAAACCTTTTTGAGCATTTTGATTATCCCTGTACGGAAAAGAAATCCTTTGGTGTTTTCAATCATCCAATCTTTTCTCGTAATCGGATCAATCTGCTCTATAACCTTGTCAATCGAACTGACTGCCGCCAAACGATAAAACTCATCTCGTCTTGCGTGCGGTTTTGCGCTATTGCTCACCATCACCCCATTGCTTTCAATCAATGCTTCCACGTTTTCAGCTGACCAGATAAAAGAACCTTTAACGTTGTTAAACATGCGCCTGCCTATTTCACTATGAACAAAAAGCGATGACCAGCCTTTGTCATCATCCGTTTTTCCTGTCACCTTTGAATATTCATAACAATCAAACATTGTGATATCGCTCAGTCTCTCTACTCCTTTAAAGGCACACGCTGAACAGGAAGGTCGGGAGGACATTTCTCTGACGAATGCCTTCATATACGGATCAACACGCCCAGATCCAAAATAGGTCTTTCCATTAGAAAAATCCAACTTCATGGTTGATGTATGATAACCATAGGTCTTATGCTTAAAACGGGCGCCTGTCATTTTCGCCCCAAAACGCTTCTGCATATATGCAACATAGTTTGTCCATAATCCCGGAGAGGGCACACCTCTGCACACAAAATCAATACATATCAGATTGTCCGGCTTCCTGCCAAGATAACTGATCAATCCAGCAATCTGACACGGTGTCCCTGTAAACAGAACCAAAGTCCCACTGCTTACCTCGAATTTTACTTGCTGGAATACATCCCCTAAGGCGCTTTGCACAAATTTGGAGCCCCGCATCTCAGATAGCTGAGCAGATGTTGTCGCTCTTTTACAAATGACCTGCATATTCTCATCATATCCCGTGCCGTAGACTATGCCCTGTTGATGCAGGACATATTCTGCAAACGCGGTAAACGCACCGCCCGAAGTACTGTCAGACACAATATCTGAAGTCTTATTACGAACCACATAGCCTTCTGTATCGGTTTCAACTGTCTTTCCATAAGTAATGGGACAAACCTTTTCGCACAGACCACATTTCACGCATATATCTTCATCCACCACAGGATAATGAAATCCTTCTTCATCTGGCTGCATGGATATCGCCTTCTTGGGACAAACATTGAAACATGCTGTGCAGCCACAGCACATTTTCTTATCTATAATCTGAATCATAATTCCTCCACAAAACACCGCTCATTGGAATTTATGATTCAGACTACTGGCTACTTCCCTCTGCTCTGCAAAAATCTATATATTCCCAAACGATAGATTATCTTCTTGGAACGTTCAATCAGAAAATCCTTCCTCGTAATTGGAATATAACGATTTATATGAACATCCAAAGCCTCCTTGTCGATATCCACATAGTACGCCTCACGTTTGGGATGAGGTTTCGCAGAATTGCGAACCATGATGCCATCCAACTGAACTGCACGCTCTGTGTCCGCGGGGTACGATTCATAGCAGTCTTGTATCTTTTCCCAGATTCCTGCACCATGAGCAGACTGGACAATCAGGTTCGTATACCCTTTATCATCATCCACCAAACCTGCTACCAAATCCGATGCATGCCAACAATCATAGATTGTAAAATCACTGCATCGCTCAAGGGATTTAAACTGGCATTGGTAACAGCTGGGTCTCGATGCGATTTCCTTAAAGAAACTCTTCAGCATCAAATCGACTCTGGCACTGCCGTGATAAACTTTACCATTATCGAATCGAATATGCATCGTACCGCTATGACAACCATAAGTCTTATTCCGAAAGATAATCTCTCTTATCTCTGAACGGTATTTATTCTTTTGATATTTCAGATATTTGTCCCAAAGCTTTGGTGATGGTGTGCCATGGCACACAAGATCCACCATAATCAGATTTTCATATTCTTTTCTCAAAAATGATTTGAGACCATAGTTCTGACAGGTTGTTCCTATAAAGCAAACCATCATCCCCTGTTCCAAATATCTTTTTACTTCAGTAAATGTATTTCCTAACTCACTTTGTACATATTTGGAACCTCTAAGCTGTGCAAGCGAAGAACCCCCCCCCGCACAATTTGATGCATTACTTTATGTCCCTCTCCAAAACCAGCGCCAAATACCACGCCTTTCTGAGCAAGCACCCATTTTGCCAACGGTGTGACAAAACCACCAGATGTACTTGCTGAAAGTATCTCTCGGTCTTTTGCTCTCACAACATAGGATTTTCTCTCAAATTCCTGATGTGCGGCTTTATGCAATATTGGACAAACTTTTTCACAAAGGCCACAGTCCGTGCAGATCTGCTTATTTACAACCGGATATAAAAAGCCTTCATGATCCGCTGTCATTTCAATAGCTTTCTTTTGACAAACATTGAAACATGCCGTACAGCCACAACATTCAGCGTTATTCTTTATCTCAATCATGTGACAGCAATCCTCCTTTCTTCTATGTTCTTTGCGCTACTTCAAGATATAATTTTTGAACCATATCTGCCGCCTGCTGAATATCATATCCAGCTTTGGCAAGTACTTCTCTGCAGCTACTCCGTTCGTAATTTTGATAACGAAGAATCCTCTCCGCCCAAAAATCGGGAGTTTGTTGAAGCGATATAAATTCTGTATTCTGAGTAATACCAACCTCTTTTGTAATTGCATCCGAGAACACACACGGCAAACCACTTGTCTGAGCTTCAATTCCTGTTACTGGCATCCCTTCATTGTGGGAAGGCATACAAAACACATCAATGGCTTGCCACATCTTATACATTTCATCCGTTGCACCATAAAATACTACCGAATCGGCTAAACCCAATTGATTTACCTTCTCCTTAATACTCTCCATCAGCTCGCCAACACCAAACAAGAGCAATACACTATTCAGCATCTTTTTGTGCAATGCATGGAAGATATCAATCAAAAATATATGGTTTTTCACTTCTGAAAATCTTCCAGCATGGCCTAAAACAAATTTATCAGAAACACCCAGCCTGTCTCTCATTTCTTTGCGAATGCACGGATCATAATCAAATTTTTCCAAATCAATTGCATTAGGCAATACTAAATAACGTTTCTTAAGAATAATACTTTTCGGAAAAAGTGCACGCGAAGCACGATCAGAACACCCCCAATAGTAATTACATAATCCGGGCATCAGTTGCTGAAACGCTGCTCCAATAAATTTTGTTAATCCACCAGCATCCAAAAATCCAGAATTATGGCTGTGGATTGTAACATGTTTTACCCCACCCAGCTTTGCTCCGATGATATTGGTCATGTCCATTGGTGTATCTGCGTTATAATGCAATATTTCCACATGATTTTCCTTACAAACCTTACGAATCGCATTTATCCGCATAATTCTTCGAAATAAAGCAACTGGAATATGATCCACCGAAGCGACAAGCTTTCTGCTTCCCATTGCCGTAACAGTTTCCTCCAACGGCTCCTTTCGATCATGAAACACCAAATAATCGAAATTGACTTTATTTCTATCCAAATGACTTTGTATATTGATCATCATGTTGGTCACTCCGCCAACACCAAGCGGCGCTGTGACCAGTACTCTTATGGGTCCACTCTGCTGCATATCTCTTCTCCTCACTGGTAACCTTTTTATAGATTACTCAATGCATTATCTAAGTAATCGTCCGTTTGTTTACGCAGAACTTCTAATTTCTTTTCAACATCTAAGTAATCTATATCTTCCATTATTTTCATTATATCACCAGAATATCGTCTATTCTTTAATCCAAGATTATGACATAAAGAATCAATACGAGAATTCTTGGAAGTTATTGACCCATCGCTATAACGATTAAATACTACAAACTTCTTATGGTGAATTACAGAAAAACAAGTTCCGTGAAACGAGTCTGTACATACATATTCAGCCAGGCGAATCAAATTCAAAAATTCTACAGGTCCAATATCATAAGGCGCACAGTCACCAAACTGTTCATCTGCCTCAACATATTGATCCAAATGTCTGAGCGCAACAATCTTATGCCCCGTCTTCTCGGCCAGAATTTTCACTGTTTCCCGATATTCAGGATTTGAACCAAGAAAATACGCAAAGATATATGGCTCATCTATAACTTTCTTTACTGGAATCAGTTTTTCCCATCCCCTCAAGTCAAACTGAAAAACAGGATCCAAAATTGTAGGAACGCTTTTTCCTGTCAACTCTTTTACAATTTCAGCTCCGCGATTTTCTCTCATGCTAATAAAATCCAGCCGTTTTAAAAACTGTGCTGTCCTCCGCTTTTGGTACCAGGGAATTTGGCTAACCCCAAAGCTTGAAGCATATGAGATTTTACGCACATGATCTGGCACAAACATCAAATTATAATAGTTTGTCGGCAGTCCTGCCGGTGACCACAACTGGTCACTCCCTGTTACCACAGCATCATATCTTTCTGCACCTTCGCACAATTTTTTATAGCCCACAAATGTTGAAGAAAATTTTGTAAATGACTTCTTTTTGAATCTTGCAAAAGCCTGCATACGAATTGCATCTTGTCTTGCAAATTCGGGATGTTTTTTCATACCATTTTTCTTTTTTAATTCTTCATATTTATCGTTCAACAATACACAATTGAATAATCTTGGTATCGACCGTACTTTTTCTGGCCAAGTACGTTTTTTTTCATATTGTATAAGTTCATAATCAATATTTCTTGCCTCTAACATACGAACTGTCGCAAATGCTTGCAACATTCCTCCGTAGTTTTCATGGAAATATTTAATACATACGCCTATCATAATTAGCCTTTCCTTGTCACAGATTTTCGTATACCCGTGCCATCTGTTCTGCACGTTTATCCCAAGTATACTGATTTTTCAGTTTATTAAACCCACACTCTCCATATGCTCTTCGGAGTTCATAATTATCTACTAAAGTGTCCAATGCTTTCGCAAGGTCAATCAATACCTGTTCCTTATCATTCAAATCAATTAGGATTCCCGCGTCACTTTCAACGATATATTTTGCTCCATTTTGGTTAAATGTTATTACAGGCAATTTATTTGCCAGTGCCTCAAAAACTGCTGTTCCTGTAGATTCACGAAGTGATGGCAGGACATAAATATCTGCATTCCTATATGCATTCTGCATCTCATCAAATGGAATATTTCCATGAAAAATAACTCTATTTTCCAATCCGCTTTTTTTGACAAATCCTTCCAATAAAGCCCTCTGATCGCCATCTCCATAAATATCAACTTTATAGTTATGAAGAGGATTCATTTTTGTAACTGCTTCCAACAGAACTTGTATTCCTTTGCGGTAAATCAATCTTCCTGACACAATTATGTGAACCACAGATCCATTCTCTTTTTTGATGTTTTCTCTTTCATCCAGATATTTCTTGTCAATGCATAGTTCTGTCATCTGCACCAACTTTTGTTTATGCGACTTCGGCATTCTCCTTATCATACACGCTAAAGTCTCATCGTTGCCCCCCCCCTATAAGTGCTGCCTTCTTTAACGCTTTTCGATATGAAGGCAGCATAGTTGTGATTTCATTCATGCACTTCCGAAACCACTCACTCTTCCAATGCTGTTTTACATAATCTGAAAAGCACTTTGGAGTTTCTTGCCCACCTGAGACAGGACCAAAAATAAACGGAACATTCAGCTTCCAAAGCTTTCCTACGCATCTAAAATCAGCAATGGATACATGATGGCAAACATCTATCTTTATATCATCCAGTAACTTACGAGCTGCCTTATATGCAGATTTCTGCCACACAAAATAAGACCCCAAAAAGCCAAAATAGTGATTAACCTTATATATTTTTTCGGCAAAGAGCCTAGACTGGTCAACATAAATAAAGTGTATATTTGTCAAATCAACTTTCATATCTTTGCAGTATTTTTCAATGTCTGCTTTGTTGGCAGTTCTCGTCAACGCATATACATTGTTATACCTTGCTGCATTAATTACATATGACCAACCCACATACGAATCCGAGCCTCTTAATGGATTACACTCAAATACAGACACTAAAACATTCATACCCTTATATCCTCACATAAAGTTTTTTCTATTACTCCTCCATCTGTGCCGCAATATCAGCATCCACAATTTCCTCGCCGGTCTTATGCTTCAGCTGCTCTTTACTAGCCTCACTCAGACCGTTGTTAATTACACAGTTCATATCGCAGGTACTGCACTTATCCAGATCCTCTTTGGTGACTTTGCCATCACGGTAATCGCGGCAGATCTTCAGCTCGTACATACTGTACGGATGCTTAGTGAACAGAGCCTTGAACTTATGAACCAAAACCCAAGTAGCAGGCTTCCAGATGTACTTATGCATTGCCGGAGAAACACTACCAATCATCCAGCAGTCACGGTCGCAGCAGCGAACCTTTGCACGAACCTTCTCTGCTTCCGGGCTGTTCCACAGCTCATCCCAAGTCTGGTTGTTCAGATTGCCCATAACCTCTTTATCCTTGGTGCCGTTGCAAGGCATAACATCGCCATACGGATCAATAAAGAAAGTGTCGAAGCTCATATCACAAGGCAGCAGACGTTTCTGGCCGTAGATGTAGTTAATCAGGCCATGGTTAAAATAAGCGCGAAACCACTTCTTCGGGCTATTGCTGCGGAGCAGTTCGTTGACCAGGTTCTCAAAGTTCTTCGCAACCATCTGACGATCGTGGATGATGTTCTTTGCCTCAACAAAGTAGAAACTGTTATGCAGAGAAGCTGTAGCGAACTCCATGCCCATCTCGTCGGAGATCTTGTATAGAGGAACCAGATCAGGAGCATTCTTGTCCTGCACAGTCATGCCGAAGCCAACGTCCTTCATCCCCATCTCACGCAGCTTCTTCAGCGTACCGTAGCCACGCTGGTAACCGTTCTGCAGACCGCGGATCTCGTTATTAGTCTGTTCCAGACCTTCGATAGAAATACGAATACCTATCTGAGGGAACTCCCTACACAGGTCAACAATACGATCCGTGAAGAAACCATTCGTCGAAATAACGATACGATCGGACTTCTTATAAAGCTCACGCACAATATCCTTTAAGTCAGTACGGATAAACGGTTCGCCACCCGTAATGTTGGTGAAATACATCTTCGGCAGCTTCTTGATAGTTTCGATACTAATTTCTTCTTCCGGCTTGGAAGGTGCTTTATAACGATTGCACATAGAACAACGAGCGTTGCAGCGGTAAGTGACGATGACCGTACCATTTAACTTCTTTTCTTCAGACATGATTAACTCTCCTATTGTTTATTCTTTCTTTTACGATAGATTCAATTTTATTTAAGAACCACTTCGCACATACCGAGAACACAACTGAGCCACAGATAACCGCAACTGCTGTGAAGATATATGCAAATAAGCCATTACCATACAAATGAATAATGTGTAATTTCTCAAACATACGATAAATTACCATGTGGCACAGGTAAATCTCGAAGCAGATACCACCAAGGAACTTGGCAACTGGATTGACCAGTACCCCCCCCGATTGCATCCGAGGGTATAAACTAGAGCCGCCACGCAGAAAAATAGCAATGTAGACGTAGAGCCGCCTAATGCAAAATAAGCAACTGTAGCAATCAGCAGAATCGCTCCGGCGACTACATTGTACTTCGATACACATTTGACCAGTTCATTTCGATAAAGAAACACTAATCCACCAGCGATAAAATAAATTGCGTCATAGACGATATTAGTCCTTCCAGCTTTGAAGTAATTATCGCACAGCCAGTTAAATATCAACGCTGCTACTGCTACTCCCCAAGCTCTCTTCTTATTCCCAATCAGGAAACAGAAGAATGGAAACAGCATATAAAACACAAAAATAACCGCGAGTGTCCAGCTTACGCCGATGACTGAAATCTTTGCATTTGGCAGTAACCCCTGACACAAAGTCAGGTTTGCGAAAACTTCAAACAAAGATTCCTTACTCGGCGAGATCACAAAGTCCGACGCACAAAGTAGTGCAAAATACGGCCAGATCTTGACGTACCTCTTCTTGTAGAAATCCTCTACGCTAATCTTCTGGTCAACAACTTTCTGGTAATAGCCGCAGCACATACCAAAACCGCTGACCATCATAAAAAGGAAAACGAGGTTTGTGAAATTTGGAATTAGTCGTCCAAACACAAAGCCTCCCAATTCATATTCTCCGTTTGCGAGGACATGCATCAAAACAATGCCAATAATGGCATACGCCTTCAAGCCGTCTATCCCCTCGTATCGATCTGCTTTTATAGCCACAAGTTTTCTCCTCACATATCAGTCTTACTGATACACCTTCATAATTTTCTCATAATACTCATCAATAGTATCGAAACTGATATTCTTACAGTTTCCACTGTATATTTCACATAATTTCTTATCATTCCAGAGTCCACTAATCTTAGCTTTTAAATCAGCCCCATTCCCACTCTCGAATAAATCACCTGTCTTTCCAACCTGAATCAGCTCCGGAATACCGCCAATGTTCGCTCCCAATACTGGTGTTCCATACATTTGGGATTCCATCACAGAGAACGGGCAGTTCTCGTACCACTCGGACGGATAGATGGAGAACCGTGCTTCACGGATCAGATTTTCCAAAGCCTCCCCCTTCTGGAAACCGACATTCTGAATGTTCCTTACCCCCTTAATACTTTCTTCCAACGGACCTGTACCAGCAAAGATAAACTGCACATCCGGCAGCTCCTTGCATACCTTGATGAGTGTACCAATTCCTTTTTCCTCAGAAAAGCGGCCAAAGTACAGAACGTAGTTCTTCTTCTGCACATACTTCCATTCCACCTTGTCGATAAAGTTATGCATTGCCACTGTTTTCTTTGCAAACAACGGATTGCTGTCCATCTTTCTCTTCATAAACTTAGAACAGCAAACCATTGTGTCGATGTATTTGTAAGTTCCCTTCCATTTCCAGAATTCAGCTTCCAACATACCAATAACCGACTTCGCACTAGAACCATGGATGCATTTTCCTTTCACACAATTCACAAAATGACCACCAAGACACTTTTCACAATTCTGATGGGTATTTGGATTGTTCAGCATGTGGTTCGGACAGATAAGCTGATAATCATGCGCTGTGAAAACGATCTTACATTTATGTCCTATTCCTTTGCGCCACTTCACAATTTCCAAAATCATAGACGGAGTAAGCTGATAATTAAAGTTGTTCAGATGACAGACATCCGGCTGGAAATCATCCAGAACTTTTCGCAGCTGTACTCTTGCCTCTTTGCTGTAAATAGTCTTGATTGGATACGTCAGTTTTGCCAGCTTACTTCCTCCATGGAAATCCATATCACTCGTATAAGCATTGACCCGATTGCCAACACAGCGGCCTTTGTGTTCCATACCGAAATACTGAACTTCGTGTCCCATCCTTTGGAGATGTTCTCCCAACTTGAATATATAAGTTTCACTTCCTCCGTTCGGATATAGAAACTTATTTATCATCAAAATCTTCATTTACTTCTCTCCCTCATATAACTCCAGTGTTTCCTTCACTACCTCATCCCAGTTATATTTCCTGCAGATAAAATCCGCCGCCTCTTCTTTTAACGCCTTCACTTTTTCCGGCTCGTCACAGGCCTCCTGCAGCTTCTTTCTCAGGTCATTGACATCGGACTTTTTAAAAATCAGGGCTTTATCTTCCACCACCTCTGTACACTCTGGTATATTGGAAACCAGGCAGCCATTTCCATAACTCATTGCCTCTAAAAGACTCAAAGGCATTCCTTCCAGATCCGATGGAAGTGTATATAGGTAAGCATTGCTGTACAGCTCATCTAAGATTTCACCCTGGACAAAACCGGTAAAGAGGATTCTTTCATCTGATTTCGCCAATTCTTTTAATTCTTCCATAAAAGACTCTGTGTCACTGGAACCACCGGCAATCACCAGCTTTTTATCTGTTTTTACCTGCTTAAATGCCTCCACCAGATAGCGGATTCCTTTTTCTGGCACCAATCTGCCAAGAAACAGAATATAGGAATCTTTTTCAAGTCCAAATTTTGCTGCAATCTGTCTTGCTGCCCGTAATTCCGGTCGATTTACACCATTAGGGATAAATCTTGTTTCTCTCCCATAGGTGTCCTTAAAATACGTTTGCACACCTTTACTTAAAACAATGATTTCATCTGCATATTTCACAGCATTCTTCTCACCCTGCCGGATAAATTTCGATCCAAATCCGGATTTCCATTTTTCACGCTGCCAGTCAATTCCATGAATCGTAACCACAACCCGCTTCCGAAACAATTTCGGCAGCCATGCAAAAAATGCCGGTCCCTCTGCATGAATATGCACTACATCATAATGTCCTATTGCGCTGAAAAACGCAGCAAAGAAAGAGGAACTCACTGCTGCCAGTCCTTTTCCTTCAATCGTCGGAACCTTTTTCTGGCAGATTCCTTCATATTCTGTTTTCTGATCATATTCCGCACCGCTGACATGATGTCCTGACCTGTTATAGCAGGTCACCGGATATCCGTCCTGCACCAGTCTGGTGCAAAGCTCCTTTACTACTATTTCAATTCCGCCTTCTCTGCTTAGTCTTTTCTGACCAAACATAGAAACTGCAAGCTTCGTTTTCATACTGTCTCCGTTTTTTATCATTCTCTGTCTTATAAAATCTACAAGGATATCCTGCACTCTACGCAGCCCCATCTCTCATAAACACCGCCAGCACCGTCTTCACCAGAATCTTCACATCCAGACCAAAACTCCAGTTTTCGATATACTCCCGGTCTAACCGCACCACTTCCTCAAAATCCGTGATGTCGCTTCGACCGCTAACCTGCCACATTCCTGTGATACCCGGCTTGATGGCAAGGCGCGCCCGATGGTGAAGCTCATACAGGCTGACCTCTCCAATCAGCGGAGGCCTGGTTCCTACGATACTCATATCTCCCTTCAGCACATTGAAAAACTGGGGGAATTCGTCCAGACTTGTTTTCCGGATAAAATCTCCGACTCCTGTTTTTTTCGTTCCATCCGGAAGGATTTTATTGCCGATGACACGGGGATCGAAGTCCAGCTTGAACATCTTTCCGTCTCCCATTTTGTTTTCCTTCATCAGCTCTGCCTTCCGCTTTTCTGCATCCATATACATACTTCGGAATTTGTACATTTTAAACCGGCGTCCGTTTTTTCCCACCCGCTCCTGTGAAAAGAAGATGGGTCCCGGGGAACTGATATAAATCACAGGTGCAATAAACAGGAAAATGATTCCTGTCAGCAGACAGCCTACCAGACCTCCTGCGATATCCATCATCCGCTTCATCACCAGCTGACGATCCGTGGCATAGTTAATACTGGTAGTCAGTACGGTATAGTTTCCCACCCGCTCGACAAACTGACGCTTTCCTGTTTTGTTGGAAACCTGCGCCAGATTCATATGTACGATGACTCCCGTTTCTGACAGGCGGTCAATCATCTCAGCCGGATAGGGAACTGATTTTGAGGCTACAATCAGCACCTCGTCGATCCATTCCTGACACACATATTCCGGCGCCGTTTCTTCGCTGGCTACTACTGGAATTTCTGCGATAATTTCTCCTGTTCTATCCTGATCCAGGATGACTGCTCCTGCAATCCGGTGTCTTCCATAGTTGTGATCCTTCATATTCTGAATCACTTCTTCTGCAATATCATTTGTTGTTGCAATTAAAAGAGAACCTGCTGTTCCTGTTTCCATCTGTTTTCGAAGCAGCCGCTTCCACAGTTCCCGTACCAGATAGGTGAGAATGATGTAGAGAATGAAAGTCATCACCAGAGTAAATCTGGAAAATTCCTCCCCTTGCTGAAGCAAAAATAAATACAGAATCGTCAGGGCTCCTACAATCCCACTGTGCTGTACCGTGATTTTCATATTCTGATATGCGCCTCGCTTCAGAACATTTTTTAAGGTATCAAACATGAAAATCGTTACCAGATCTGCCAGCTCCAGAAATATGGCTATATTTCTGTAAATCTGAACAGAATAAAGATTTCCGCCGTATCCGGCCAGTGCATAGGCCATCACATAAGCGATTTGCAGACAAATCATATCCAGTATGATAAAATCCACATGCTTCTCCCATCCCTGTGCTTTTCTGTACATCTTCTCTTTTCCTCCCCTGTACCTGAATCCATTTTTGTATTCCCGATGTGTTCCCGTTTTTATAAAATCCCGCTGCAGCCTGTTCCCTTTCAGACTCAGCCGGTTATATTCCAAGTTAAATATTTTTTGCTTTTTTTATTTGCGATAACAGTTCAGCCATGCAAAGATTCAAATTTTGATATACTTTCTCATGTTCAAGAACCGGTTCCCCGGCCGCATTTCTGCAGCCGGAGTTTCGGCGTTTTTCTTCTTACGCTCCTGAAATCTGTCCTTTTATCAAGGTTCGATTACCGGGTCAGAATTCTTGCTGTACCGGAACCGTTAACACGAATGTTAATGGTCTGGGTTG
>OKSE01000418.1_pt1 | contig 25854 bp, 15 predicted proteins | sample 1633631 | NCBI WGS metagenome assembly OKSE01 (sample SAMEA3541555, study PRJEB24748) | human gut metagenome | biome: human gut; feature: human-associated habitat; material: faeces | place: China | collected 2012 | reverse complement strand
GTTTCCGACCAAGGACAAAATCTTGCTGGATTTGACCGAATCGATGTTCGGCGGTCAATTTGACGTGGCGAGGAGCATTGCGGACAAAAAGTTGCCGCCCGTATACGCCTATGCGGTGGAAACAGCTCTTCAGCTCACGCTGACGGAGCTTAACGAGAACCTGCGCGAAATCTATATTGAAGCATATTCTCAGCCCGACACGGCGGAATTCATCTATTTGCACACCACGGCGGAATTAAAGCAGATTTTCGGAGCAAATTTCCCCGATTACAGCGAAAGTGACTTTTACGAAATGGAAATCGGCACGGCAGGACTTATGCGTAACTATATGGCTCGCAAATGTGATATTCATTTCCCGTTGGAGCGCAAGCTCAGCAGGTTTTTAACGGCGGCAATGCGTGTGTATCTTGTGCCGAAGGAGGAGCAGGAAAGGGTGCTTGCTTTTATCGGCTCGATTGATATTCGGGAGCTTGCCGTCACGGTTATGCATAAGCTGTTTGCCATGCTTGAAATGAAATATGATTTTAAGCTGTCTACGGACGGCGAAACGGAGGAGAGAAGATGAGAACAGGGAAAAAACTGCTCACAGGTATGCTTTTGGTGCTTTTCATTGTTTTTGTCGCCGGATGCGGCAAAACGGTAAAAACCGACGCCGCACTGCCGGAGGTGCGCAACAGCGGCACGGCAATCCAATGGAGATACCCCGCCGAAGAAGAATGGCGCGACCTTGTGGCGCTTACCGAGCTGCGAGGTGCTGCCGGAGAAAACGGCAAAGACGGAGCAGACGGAAAGAACGGCGTCGACGGAAAAAACGGCGTCGACGGAAAAAACGGTACAAACGGAAAAGACGGCATTAACGGCACCGACGGAAAGAACGGCATTAACGGCATTGACGGAAAGAACGGTATTGACGGCAAAGATGGCGTTGACGGTAAAAACGGTGCCGACGGCAAGGACGGTAAAAACGGTGCCGACGGCAAAGACGGTAAAGACGGTGCCGACGGCAAGGACGGTATAAACGGTACCGACGGAAAAAACGGTCTTGACGGCAAAGACGGCATTAACGGCATTGACGGAAAGAACGGTATTGACGGAAAGAACGGTATTGACGGCAAAGACGGTAAAGACGGTATAAACGGAAAGGACGGCATAGACGGTAAAGACGGAGCAGACGGCAAGGACGGCATAGACGGCAAGGACGGTGTCGACGGCATTAACGCCAAAAACATAGAGGTGCGGCGAGCCGAATTCTACATACAATGGCGTTACGAGGGCGAAGAGTGGCAAAATCTTGTTGCGATAGCCGATATAGAGGGCCCCGCCGGACAGAACGGAACGGACGGTGCAAACGGAAAAACTCCGGAATTTCGCGTAAGCGAAAATATCCTGCAATGGCGTTATGTCGACGATGAAATATGGCTAAACCTCTACGACCTTACCGCATTAAAAGGTGCGGATGGCAGAGACGGCAGAGACGGCAAAGACGGTATAAACGGGCAAGACGGCAGGGACGGTGCGGACGGACAAAACGGCTCTGACGGCAAGGACGGTAAAACACCTTTTATCGGCGAAAACGGCAACTGGTGGTTCGGAGAAATCGACACCGGCATCAAGGCGGCAGGCATTGACGGCATAGACGGCGAAAAGGGAGACAAGGGCGACAAGGGTGACCCCGGCGAAAAAGGAGACAAAGGCGACAAGGGCGACGCCGGTCAGAACGGCAGCTGCTCCGGATATTTTTATGCAGAAACAAGAATTCCGAGAGTATTTCTCAATAACGGCAACGCAGCTTTAAGCGTCTATGAAAAGGTAAACAGCGGAGACCTGATATCCACTTATCTTGATAAGATTACGCTCAAAAAAGGTCATGTTTACAGCGTTACCATAAGCGGCTCTCTCCAGGTGGTATCAAACGAGTCCAACAACAGCGGTAATTACTCCATCCAGATGACAGACGGCTATGACGACGACCTTTGCCGTGAGGTTACACGCATAAAACGTGACGGCAAAAAAATAGCGCAGACAAACGACCAACATTCCTTTAATTTCACCAGAATTTACGACGCCTCGGACGAGGATATAACGCTGTACTTCATGTTTGAACAGTCGGCATACAATACCCGTCTCGAAAGCTTCAAAGGCACAATCACAATAACCGCTCTTGATTAAGTTTACATAACGGAGGTAACAGAATATGAAAAAAACAAATACTCAGTATCCTGCTCACCCTATGTATGCTGTTCTGCCTTGTGCCGACTACGGCATTTGCCGCGGGTGAGACAAACAGGAAAGTCGAAACGGAACAAGAGCTTGTCGATGCGCTGGCGGACAGCAGCGTAGACATCATCACGCTGAAAAATGACATTGCAATCGGCACGACCCTGACCATCCTCCGCAAGGTCACCCTCGATCTCAACGGCTATGTTCTGAAAATGACCGGCAGCGGCAGCGTTATTATCCTCGATAATAAGAGCGGCATCACCGGCGACCTGACCCTTATCGACAGCAACCCCACGGCGGAGCACAAATTCAAGGTTAACGGCGTAGAACCTTGGGTGCTGGACAACAGCGGTACAGAGACCGTCTATGGTGGCATCATCACAGGCGGCACGGGCAGCCGGATCTTCTTCTCCAACGGGGTGGAAGGCGGCGGCGTGATCATCGGCAGCGGCGCACTCACCATGAACGGCGGCAATATCGTCGGCTGCATAGCCAATGAAGGCGGTGGCCTGTTCCTCTCAGACGGTTCGTTCACCATGAACGCCGGCAGCATTGTCGGCTGCTCAACACCAAACAGATTAACGACCGGAGAGGCCTTTTACGGCGGCATATACGCTTTTGGTCCGATAGCGAACAGAGACACAACCGGCGTGATCACGTTGACCGGCGGCCTGATCAAAAACAACGGCAAATACGCTATCAATGCTGTGTATAAGACCACAATTTACGCCAACGGCGGCGAGGTATACGGTGAGGTTTACCTAAATCAGGCATGTAAGATTACCTGTCTTGCAGAAGATAACGGTATTACCGCCTTCAAAGGCAAGACGGTGATCGGCGGAACTTCCAGTGTAAATCCAAGCCATGTTGACTGGGGCCTCTTCTACGGCGGTCTGTATATTTACGGCAATATGACCGGCGTCATCGTGACCTACAAGGACGGCGACAGTGAATACGCAAAGCAGGTTCTGCCCTCCGGCACTCTCGCGACGCGTCCTGACGCTCCCACCGCCACACCGGGCTATACCTTCGATGGCTGGAACAAGGCCGACGGCACGGCATGGGATTATGCAAGCGATAAAGTCACCGATAACATAACATTGTATGCAAAATGGGCAGCGAACACCTACACGATTACCTTCGACACCGCCGGCGGCAGCGAGATTGCTCCGATTACGCAGGACTACGGCACGGTAATTACCGCACCTGAAGCCCCGACAAGAGAAGGATATACCTTTATCGGCTGGGATAAGGAAATTCCCACGACTATGCCCGCTGAAAATATGACTGTCACCGCGCAGTGGGAAATCAATCAATACAAAATTACCTTTGACACCAACGGCGGCAGCGAAATCGCACCCATTACACAGGACTATGGCACGGCAATTACCGCACCTGCCGACCCGACAAGAGAGGGGTACACCTTTATCGGCTGGGATAAGGAAATTCCCGCGACCATGCCTGCCGAGAATATAACGCTTAAAGCGAAATGGAAGGATATTGAAAAGCCCACGGGCGAAATTATCATAGGCACAAATAAATGGCGCGAATTCTTAAACAAGCTGACCTTCGGTCTGTTCTTTAAGGACACGCAGACGGTGACGATAAACGCTTTCGATAACAGCGGAACCGTGTTTGTCTCCTATTTGGTGACCGATTGGGATCTTTCAGAGGCGGAGCTTCAATCTCTCGTATTTAGCGGATATGAGGAGCCGTTTTGCATAGACCCCAATGGGGAATATATTGTTTATGCAATGCTTGTTGACGAGATCCTTAATATAACATACCTTCGCTCCGACCGCATAACGCTTGACAATGTTCAGCCGGTCATCGGCGGCATTGAAAACGGCAAGACCTACTGCGAGGCACAGACAGTTACAATTGACGAGAAGTATATAGATACAGTTACCGTAAACGGCACAAAGGTCACGCTTGATGAAAACGGCGGCTTTACTCTCTCTCCTGCGGACGGCGAACAGAAAATCATTGTCACCGATAAGGCGGGCAACACCGCCGAGATGACCGTGACGGTAAACGGCGGGCACACCTTCGGTGAATGGGTATCGAACGGCGACGGCACGCATAGCCGTGAATGCACCGTGGACGGCTGCAAGGGTGTTGAAACAATGGCTTGCTCGGGAGGCAAGGCAACCTGCACCGAAAAAGCGGTATGCGAGGTCTGCGGCAAGGCTTACGGAGAGCCTGACCCGAAGAACCACACCGACTTAAAGCACATCGATGCAAAGGCGGCAACTAAGACTGCCGAGGGCAATATCGAGTATTGGTACTGCGGCGGCTGTGATAAATATTACAGCGACAAAGACGGTATAAACGAAATTAAGAAAGCCGACACGGTAACGGCTAAGCTGCCGGGCGATCCGAAGTCTCCCCGAACAGGCAACGCAAGCGACCTCGCTTTATGGATTTCCCTGCTGCTTGTCAGCGGCGGCGTAACAGGCGTCACAGCAGCCTTGCGCAAAAAGAAAAAACACAAAGTATAATTTTTTTCATTTCCCTTTTCTGCTTTTACGGCAGTAAAAAGCCTCCGTTATTAAGACGGAGGCTTTCGTTTATTGCGGCTTATGCATATTCTCGATTTTTTTAATGTATTCGGTGCTGTTCTCAAGAAACTTACGAGTATCGAAGGACTCGTTTTTAAGGCTGTTTTGAATAATAATACCATCGGAAACCATCAAAATAAGCCAAGTGAAATAGTCGGCAGAAACAACGTCTGTTCTCTCGGCGATTTTTGCCGAAATGAGCTTTTGGAATTCATCATAGCGATGAATCAGCTTAGCTCTGATTTCCTCGTCGCCGAGCAATGCCGCGTCAAAGAGGTGAAGCCTGAGCCCGGCATAGGCGATATTTCTCTCGATTACATAATTTACAAGACGGTGCGGCGAGGTATCCTTTTCCTTGTTTTCCGTCCATTGTATCAGCTCGTCCCATTGGCGTGAAAGATAGCGGTCGGTAACGGCAAAAAGTATTTCGTTTTTGCTTTTATAATAGTAATACAGCGTGCCCTTCGAAATATTCGCCTTTTCGGCTATTTTCGCGAGAGTCACCTCCGAAAAAGAATTTACCTTTAAAAGCTCCTCAGCAGTATCAAGTATGATTTCGTTTATATTTTCGGGTCTTTGAGCTGCCATAATACCCTCCTGCAAAATTTCTTAAAGTATAACACGAACAATCGGCAATGTCTACAAAACAATATTCACAAAAAAAATACGTAAGAATGATTTTTTTAGTTAAAAGTATTGACAAACGCTTTTTGCGGAATTATACTTGTCTTATCAGTCGGTCAGTTAACCGACATATTTTTTATACACAGTCGGGCGCGTGACCGACTGCAAGGCTGATTAAAAGAGGCTTGAAGTTATGAACATATCATCAATTAACAAAAAATTGAAAAAGACTTTCGGCGGAAAATTCAGTGCTTCGGAGGAGAACGGCTCGATTTTTGTTCGAGGCAAAAGCTCCGATTGGGGCGAAATCGTCGCGGCTTGCCAAGCGGCGGCAAAAAAATTCAGCACAACGCATATTGTCAACGATATTGTTTACACAGGCGAGCAGCCCGCTCCGACGCGTCTGCCGTCTCTCAAGGATGATTTTCTCGAGGGCAGAACGCCCGACGTGCTTGTTATCGGCGGCGGCATTTCGGGTGCTTCGATAGCAAGAGAGCTGACCAAGTGGAAGCTTGACGTTTTACTTGTAGACAAGGAGGCAGACCTTGCACTTCAGGCGTCGGGACGCAACGACGGCGAGGTGCACCCCGGAATCGACCTCGGCAAAGGCTCACTCAAGCACAAGTACATTCGCCGCGCAAACCATATGTATGCAGACGTTTGCCGCGAGCTTGACGTTCCGTTTAAGCAGGTAGGTCAATATGTGCTTTTCCGCAACGCCGCGCTGAAGCCGCTTATCGGTCTGTATGCTTTTTGGCGGAAGCATCACGACGGCATAGAGGACACCGAGATAATCTCGGGCAAGGAGCTTATGCGCCGCGAGCCGAACCTCACACCGGAAACAAAATTCGCAATGTATAATCCGAGCGCAGGCTGTGTTTGCCCGTACGGACTCACCATAGCCTATGCCGAAAACGCCGTTCAAAACGGCGCGCAGGTAAGTCTTAACACCGCCGTGCTTTCCATGGAGGTGTCGGAGCATAACATTATAAGCGTTACCACCAACAGAGGCGTTATTCATCCGAAAATCGTTATCAACGCCGCAGGTGTTTTTGCCGAGGATATTGCCGCCATGGCGGATGACAGATTTTTCTCGATTCATCCGCGTCGAGGAACAAACTCGATTCTTGACCAAAAAGCAGGCGCATATATGCACTCGGTAGCCTCCGTAAAGGACATAAGCGTTCACGGTAAAACCCATTCAAAGGGCGGCGGCATATTGCACACTGTCCACGATAATCTTCTGATCGGACCCGACGCCGTAGAAACAGTTGAAAAGGAAAACACGGAAACACGTGCCGAGAGCATTAAAACCGTTTTCGACAAGCAGACTCAAACAATGCCGGAGCTGTCAAGACGTGATATAATCACTTATTTCACAGGCGTTCGCGCTCCTACCTTTGAGGAGGATTTTATACTTGAACCCGGCAGAAGAACAAGGAATTTGATTCACGTAGCCGGTATTCAATCCCCCGGACTTACAACCGCTCCCGCGGTTGCCGTCGATATGGCGGAGCTTGCGGTCGATATGCTCGGCAAGACCGAGACGGTTGAAAAAAACAACAATTATAATCCCATTCGCAAAGGTGTTCCCGTACTTCGCGAAATGGACGACGATACAAGAGAAAAAATGATAGCTGAAAATCCCGACTACGGCGAGATTATTTGCCGCTGCGAACAAATCAGCAAGGGCGAAATTCTCGACGCTTTGAAATCCCCGATATGCGTTCCGACGGTTGACGGTATCAAAAAGCGCATAAGACCGGGAATGGGACGTTGTCAGGGCGGCTTCTGCTCGCCGCTTGTCACCAAAATAATTGCCGAATTTCTCGGCGTTCCGCTGTATGAGGTTAAAAAATCCTCGGCGGAAGCGGTGATAACATACGGCGAAACAAAGGTAAACGAAGGAGGCGAAGAGTGATGACGACAGGTAACTATGACGTACTCGTTGTCGGCGGCGGTCCTGCCGGACTTGCGGCGGCGATAAGCGCTCATGATAACGGTGCCAAGGTTCTCCTTCTTGAAAGAGAGGCAAGGCTCGGAGGAATACTCAAGCAGTGCATTCACGACGGTTTCGGTCTTCATCACTTCGGTGAGCAGCTCTCCGGCCCGGAATACGCCGAGCGGTTTGAGGATGAGCTGTACAAACGCAATATCGAATACAGCACCCTGACGTTTGTCACGAAAATAGATAAAAACGGCGACGGAAGCTTTTCGGTGCATACCGTCGGCAGAAGCGGCGTTTCGATATTTACGGCAAAAGCGCTTGTGCTGGCTACGGGCTGCCGCGAGCGTACCGCCAAGCAGGTATTTATCCACGGCACGCGTCCTGCGGGCGTTTTCACGGCCGGAACCGCACAGCATTTTACAAATCTGCTTGGGCTTATGCCCGCCAAAAAATGCGTAATTCTCGGCTCGGGAGATATAGGACTTATCATGGCGCGCCGGCTTACGCTTGAGGGCGCAAAGGTTCTCGGCGTTTATGAGGCAAAGCCTACGCCGTCGGGACTTACGAGAAATCTGCATCAATGCCTGCACGATTATGACATTCCGCTGCACCTGTCGCACACCGTCACTCGCGTGTTCGGAGTTGACAGACTCGAAGCGGTTGAGATTTCAAAGGTTGACGAAAATATGGCTCCGATACCCGGCACACAGAGCCGCGTCGAATGTGACACGCTGATTCTCTCGGTCGGATTGATTCCCGAAAATGAGCTCGCCGAGTCCGTCGGAGTAAAGCTTGACCCACGCACAAAGGGTCCCGTATGCGACGGCCAGTGTATGACGAGTGCCGACGGCGTATTCAGCTGCGGCAACGCTTTGCACGTCAACGATTTGGTTGACTTTGTTTCGCAAAACGCCGAGCAGGCGGGAAAATCAGCCGCTGCTTATTCGGGCAGAGAAAGACGGCTTATTGAGATAACCCCGGGCGACGGCTTATTGTACGCAGTGCCGCAAAGGCTCAATCTCAACGAGGATAACAGTAAAACAGACCTGTATTTCCGCGTCCGCGAGGAGGAAAACAACTGTGTGCTTCATATTTACGCGGACGGTAAGGAAATACTTAAAAAGCGTTACGCATTTATGCGTCCGCCCGAAATGGAAAATCTCACGATTGATTTCAGCGCATGCGAATTAAACGAAAACAGCCGAGTGGAGCTTCGGCTGGAAAGACTCGGTAAAGGAGACGGTGTAAAATGACAAAAGAATTGGTTTGCATCGTTTGTCCCCGTTCGTGCAGAATGACGATTACATCAGACGGCGGCGAGCTCGTTGTGACCGGCAACACCTGCAAAAGGGGCAAAGAATTCGCCGTAAGCGAAATGACCGACCCGCGTCGTACCGTTTGCACAACGGTGCGCACCGCCTTCCCTTCGGTACCGGTTCTGCCCGTTCGCGTATCGGGGCCGATTCCCAAAAACAGAATTTTCGACCTGATGCACGAGGTAAACCGTATCACCGTTTCAAAACGACTCGGACGAGAGGAAGTCGTTGTACCGAATATTCTCAATCTCGGCGTGGATTTGATTGCAACAAGCAATATCCTGAAGGACGAGAAGAAGCAACCTTAAAAAAGAAAGAGGGGAAAATCTTTAATGGAACAGTCACTTGTGCTGACCTTTGACGTCGGCACGCAGAGTGCAAGATGCTTGCTTGTCAATGAGAGTGGAGACTTTGAGGATAAGGAGCAGCAAAAATACAAGGTTCCTTATTTATCAAAACAGCCCGGATGGGCAGAACAGACCCCGGATTTTTATTTTAATATTATAGCCGAAATGTCAAAAAAGCTTATCGAGAGAAATGCCGATAAGCTTGACCGCATAACAGCCGTATGCCTTACCTGCATACGAGACACGGTGCTTTGCCTCGACAAAGACAAACGTCCGCTTCGCGACATAATATTATGGCTCGACGAGCGTGAGGCCGACGAGGACGGACAGATTCCGGCAGCAAAACGCGCATTGTTTTCGCTTGTGGGAATGGGAGAATCGGTAGATATGATTTACCGAGCCTCTACCGGCAACTGGATTATGCAAAACGAGCCCGAAATATGGGCCAAAACAGACAAATACGTTATGCTGCCGTCATACCTCAACTATCTTTTGACGGGCGAGCTTAAGGATTCCGTGGCAAATATGATAGGTCACGTACCGTTTGATTACAAAAACCGCCGTTGGATGAAACCCGGTGCTCTCACGCGCTGCGTGTGCAATGTTCCGTCCGAAAAGCTCTGTGAGCTTGTTCCGTCGGGCGAGGTTATAGGCAAAATCACAAAAGATGCGTCCGAAAAAACGGGCATCCCAATGGGACTTCCGCTTATAGCAACCGGCTCCGACAAGGGCTGTGAAACCATCGGTATGTCCGTTGTAAAATCAAACCGTGCGGCAATTTCCTTCGGCACGACCTCAACCTTACAGATGGCGGTTAAAAAATATTTTGAACCGCAACCTTATATGCCGGCTTATCCGGCTGTTCCGAACGATATGTTCAATCCCGAATTCGAGGTCTATCGCGGATTTTGGATGATTTCGTGGTTTATAGAGCAGTTTGCCGCGAAGGATAAGGTTGACGCCGCCGAGGAGGGCGTTTGCATAGAGCGTTATCTTGACGATAAAATCAAGGATATTGAGGCCGGCTCCGGCGGACTTATTTTACAGCCGTTCTGGACTCCGGGCATCACGAACCCGAACGCGAGCGGCGCAATTATAGGCTTTTCGGATTTCCATACGCGCTATCATTTGTATCGTGCCATAATAGAGGGCATCTGCTTAGAGCTGTACCACGGGCTCGTTAAAATGCAAAAACGCTCAAGCGTCACGGTAGATGAGCTTTTTGCCGGCGGAGGCGGCTCCAGCAGCCCGGTCGTATGTCAAATTGCCGCAGATGTGTTCGGCTTGCCCGTACACCGTATTCAGACTCACGAGGCGAGCGCAGTCGGCTGTGCCATGGTCGCGTTTATTTCACAGGGTGTTTACGGTAGCTATGAGGACGCCATAGAGCATATGGTACATAAAAAAGACGTATTTATTCCGAACGAGGAAAACCACCGAACCTATATGAAAATTTACGGCAAGGCGTATTCTCACCTTGCCTCAAGATTAAAGCCAATAGAAAAATACCTACATCATTTTCAAACAGGAGGACACTGATAATGAGTACAAAACCGTATAAGGGCTTTGAGCCTAAATGGATGCTTCAGAGAGCACCTGAGAACAGCTATCGTTCAATTTTCCGCTGGGGCGACCCCGACTTCTTCAAATATCCGAAGGAGAGCCTTTACAAATATGTTAAAAAACGCTGCAATCTCAAGGACGAGGAGTTTATGCAGTATAATGACGATTTGGGTCTTGACCCCGTAAATCTCGGCGAAGAGCACGCTCCGAAGATTGACAAAAAGCACGTAAAGGCCATTGCCGCAATAGTCGGCGAAAAGAACGTCTCACAGAGCGACTACGACCGTCTCGCCGTTTCCTACGGACAGACAATGTACGATCTTCTCAGAATGCGTCACCGTCGTTTTGACTCTCTTCCCGACCTTGTTGTTTTTCCGGAGACAAGCGAGCAGATTGAGAAAATCGTAGCCTACGTTACAAAGAATAAAATACCGCTCTATGTTTACGGCGGCGGCTCGTCGGTTACAAGAGGTGTTGAGCCCATTAACGGCGGCGTTTCTCTTGATATGCGCCGCAACTTCAACAAGGTCATTAAATTCAATGAGACCGACCAGACCATTACCGTTCAGGCAGGTATGTCCGGACCAAAGCTTGAGGAAACGCTTCAAAACGCTCAGAGCCTTTTCGGCGCAAAGCGTCCGTACACCTGCGGCCACTTCCCGCAGTCGTTTGAATATTCCTCTGTCGGCGGTTGGACCGTCACACGCGGTGCCGGTCAGAACAGCACCTATTACGGCACCATAGCCGATATAGTTGTTTCGCAGAAATACGCCACACCGATAGGTAAAATCGAGACAAGTCACTATCCGAGAGAGGCAACGGGACCGAATCTCAATCAGGTCATGATGGGCGGCGAGGGCACCTTCGGCGTTCTTACCGAGGTCACGCTCAAGTTTTTCCGCTGGATGCCCGAAAACAGAAAACGCTTTTCTTATATGTTCAAGGACTGGCCGACAGCTATGCGCGCCGCTCGTGAAATGATGCAGTGTGAGTGCGGCTTCTCCTCTGTTTTCCGTCTTTCAGACCCGGAGGAGACTTCATTAATGCTCCATCTTTACAACGTTGACGAAACGCCGCTTGAGCCTCTTCTTGATAAATTGGGCTACAAGGACTTTGAGCGCTGTCTCTTCCTCGGATTTACAGACGGCGAAAAGGGCTTCTCAAGAAACGTTGCGCATAACATAATGAAAATTGCCGTTAAGCACGGCGGTATCCCGATGACCGGCTACGTATGCAAGGGCTGGGAAAAGGGCCGCTTCAACGACCCGTATCTTCGCGATACACTCATGGATTTCGGCTTTATGATCGATACGCTTGAGTGCACGGTCAACTGGTCAAATATGGCTCGTGTTCACCGTGAGGTTCGTGAGGTTTGCCATAAGCTTCCGAACACAATCGTTACAACTCATATGTCGCATTGCTATCCGCAGGGCGCAAACCTCTACTTCATCTTTATGACTAAAATGCAGGACGAAGAGGAGTTCCGTGCTTATCACGCAACAATTCTCGACGCCATACAGAAGAGCGGAGCTGCCATCAGCCACCACCACGGTATCGGAAAGATGTTTGCTCCGTGGCTTGAGGGCTACCTCGGTGAAAAGGAATACGGCATAATCCGCACGCTTAAAAACTATTTTGACCCCGATTACCTTATGAATCCGGGCGGAACCATAGGTCTTGACCTTAAGCCCGAGGACAAAAAGTATCTGCGTGAGCATACCGAGTATGTTGACGAGCTCAAGGACTGAAAAGCCGTAACGTCAAGCATAAACACATAAAATCAAGGCTTTCGTTTCAGGTGAGACGAAAGCCTTTTTATTGCCGATCACAGAAAAGCTTACTTTTTGTATAAGATTTCGGCATTTGCGGATATTGACTGTTTGCCGTCGTAATTATATAATAATTTATAACATAATTTCGCCGCATATGTGATATGCCGCACAAGTAAAGAGGTTCATCATGACAAATAAAAGCTATTCAATTATTTTCAGCAGCCCGACAGGCAACACGAAGCTGCTCGCCGACACCATTCGCGACGCGCTGCCGGAGGAAAACTGCAATTATTTCGGAGTGAGCGAAAACGCCGATACACAATCCGACATTTTGTTTATAGGCTTTTGGACGGATAAGGGAACCGCCGACAAGGCGACCTTGGATTTACTCGAAAAGCTGAAAAATAAAAGGATTTTTCTTTTCGGAACGGCGGGCTTCGGCGGAGACGAGGAGTACTTCAAAAAAATCCTCGCAAATACAAAAAAGAGTATTAACGACAGCAACATCACAGTCGGTGAGTATATGTGTCAGGGGAAAATGCCGCAAACGGTCAGAGAGCGCTATGTCAAAATGAAAAGTCTGCCGAATCCCGTGCCGAATCTCGATATGCTGATTGAAAACTTTGACCGTGCTCTGTCTCATCCCGACGAAAACGATTTGAAAAGGCTGAGGCTCTCCGTGGAAAAGCTGTAATATTAAGCGACAGCGCGACCTACCCCGCTAAGCTGTGCCGCGTATCATATTAATATTGATTTATTGTAAAAATAATGATAAAATATTCAGCGTAGCACGTAAGCAGGTGTAGTTTAATGGCAGAACATCAGCTTCCCAAGCTGAATACGGGGGTTCGATTCCCCTCACCTGCTCCAAAAACGGCAAGTATCCTTTGATGCTTGTCGTTTTTTACTTTTTCACATTATACTCTCGTCTCGTTTTTCTTTCGTCTACCCTCAGTCCGCTCACTTCATTAATCGCTGTTCACTTTTCTCTCTTCGCTCAACCTCGCCTCTCTTGCAGAGGAAGGTGGGCCTCGTCAAGGCAAGCCGGAGGGATTCTGCGGTGTTATATGGAATTTAAATAGATTGTGCGCGACTTTTTAACCCGCTTTTTGCCTCCCTTGTAAAGGGAGGTGGGTTGCCGTCAAGGCAAGCCGGAGGGATTCTGCCTCCCTTGTAAAGGGAGGTGGGCCTCGTCAAGGCAAGCCGGAGGGATTTTGCGGAGTTATACGGAATTTAAATAGATTGTGCGCGACTTTTTAATCCGCTTTTTGCCCCCCTTGTAAAGGGAGGTGGGTTGCCGCAGGCAAGCCGGAGGGATTTCTTGGGAGCATATGGAATTTGAATAAAAAGCGCAATACCTTTTAATCCCTCAGTCCGCTCGTGAACTCGCGTCCAGCTCCCTTTACAAGGGAGCCTTTTGACATTTCCCCACACTGTGGGGAATCACCCTTTACAAGGGAGCCTATTACTATTAGGGTGCCGCGCCTTGTAAATAAAACCCATTAAAAAAGCTCCCCTTGGGGGAGCTTTTCGTTATTATTCGCCGCCGGTACGTCTGAAAAGGTCGTTAATGTGTCTGAAATAATTTTTGTCTATACCGTCTATTGTTTCCTCGGTGGTTCTGAACTGCCAGTTGCCGAACGCTCTGCCGGGAACATTCATACGCGCGTCCGAGCCGAAACCGCACATATCCTGATAAGAAATGACGGCAAGCTTTGCCGAAGAGCGCCACACGGTTTCGATAATCTTGCGGCAGGACGGGCTGTAATATCCGCCGTCGCCCCAGTTATCGCCCGTAAATCCGCAGTAATCAAGCGCAAAGGCTCGCTCTTCGGGCGTTGCCTCCCAAAGCCACGCAAGCAGCGTTGTATTGTCGTGCGTGCCGACATACGCTACGGTATTCAGCGGATAGTTATGCGGCAGATGTGTGCTGTTTCCGCACGGGTCAAAGCCGAACTGTATTACACGCATACCAGGGAACCGAGTTTTATCAAGCAGCTGTGTGACGTCCTCGCCGAACACGCCGAGATCCTCTGCAATAATAGGAACGTCTCCCATTCCTTCCTTTACGGCGTCAAAAAATTTCATTCCGGGCCCCTTGACCCATTCGCCGTTTTTCGCCGTTTTTTCGTCCGCAGGAACAGCCCAATATGACGCAAATGCGCGAAAATGGTCAATTCTGACCGTATCATAAAGTCGAAAAGCGTCCTTTATGCGGCTGAGCCACCAGGCATAGCCCGTTTTTTCAAGCACATCCCAATTATAAAGCGGGTTGCCCCAAAGCTGACCGTCCTTTGAGAAGTAATCGGGCGGAACTCCCGAAACTCTGCGGCGCACAAAGCTACGCTCGTCTATCTCAAAAAGCTCCGTATTGCTCCAAACATCGGCACTGTCGGTTGAGACGTATATCGGCATATCGCCGAGTATTTTTACGCCGTTTTCGTTGGCAAACTGCTTTATGCGGTGCCATTGAGAAAAGGCAATATACTGCTCGAATTTATAAAAATCGGCTTCGTCTTTCAACTCGTCTCTGTTTTTAAGCACATTTTCGTACCGCGCAAATTTTTCATCCCACTCATACCATGGCTTGCCGCCGAATTTTTCCTTTGCGGCGCAAAACAGCGAATATGCTTCGCACCACGGGTTCTCCTCGCAGAATTTTTCAGTCTCCGCAGATACTTCGTTTTTCTTGTTTTGATACGCGATTTTTAAAAGCTCCCTGCGGCTTTTTGCGGCAAATTCGTAGTCCGCCGTGTAAGGCGAGCCGTAATATACGCTTCTTGCAAGGTCGTCTTCCGACACAAAGCCGTCATTTTTGAGCGTGTCCGGGTCAATCAGAAGCGGTGACAACGCAAATGCCGCCGGAGACGCATAAGGTGAGCCGTAAAAATCCGTAGGACAAAGCGGCAGCACCTGCCAATATGAAAACCCCATATCCTTGATGCGGCGTATAAACCGTTTTGTCTCTTCGCCCATTACGCCGATTCCGTATTTTGACGGGAGCGACGTGATATGCATTAAAACTCCTCCGGCTCTTGTGTTAAGCATTATATAATTCCCCTTTTTTGAGCTTCGTCTTGATTTATGCCGCTTTGAGATACTCCTCAAGGCACAGGCCGCTCTTATTCATCGCCTTTGCAGCCTCTTTACCGACATAACGCCAATGCCACGGCTGATAATTCATACCCGTTTTGTCAGTTTTATTTTCGGGATAGCGCAAAATAAAGCCGTAATCCTGCGCATTTTTTACAAGCCACGAAAACTCCTTTGTAGAGGCAAAATCGGAGCTTGCACTCACAATATCCATTGACAGGCCGAGATTTTGCTCGGAATATCCGCCCGGCAAAATAAACGTGCGCGCCTTTGCGGCGGCGTCGTCATCGGACAAGCCCTGATTTTTATAATAATTCACCTTTCGGTTGTAATTATCGTTTTGACGTGAAACCGAGCAATACCCTGCATACGGAGTTAAAATGCAGCCGTCCTTCTTTGCGGCGTCGTACATCTCTTGATATGCTTTAACAACTCTCGAATCAAGCTGCACGCTGCTTCCGCTTATCGCGTTTGCAAGCGACGGCACATATCCGTCGGGCAGCTTATGCCCTGCGTTAACAAGCGTGAGCTCCCAATTACCCGAGCTCGGGTCTACGGTTTGAGGATTGTTAAAATCGGCTGCCGAAGCCGTAACGGGCGGTGCCGAGGCAGTCGTCTCCGGAACGGTTTCGGGCTCGGTCGTCTCCTCTGTGGTTTCCTCCTCCGATGTCTCCTCCTCGGTAGTGTCCTCCTGCGTGGCGGGCTCGTCGAGTCTTGCCTCAAGTCTCTCAACGGCAGGGTCCTTTACCTCTCTTTGCCCTATCGTAAGCTCACCCACTATAAGCCCCGTCATTATAACGGCCAAAATTACAAACAGCAAAAATTTTCTTTTTACCGTCTTTTTCAATCTGACTTTTTTCTTCATATTTCGCGTCCTTTTAAAATCTCTTCTTGATATTTTAAAATGTTTACGTCGGATTGTCAATCAAAAGGCGCATTTCGGCGACAAAATTCAGCCGACGGAGACTTTTTTCTCATCAAAGTAAGCGAAACCGTCAATCCACACATTGATTTTTTATCTTTAAGGCGCTCCGACAATGCGCAAAAAAGACCCTGCGGATTTTACTCTGCAAGGTCTTTTTCCTGTTATGGTTTAAAAATTGGGGTTGCCCAAAATCAAACTCTGATTATTTGTTCTTCTCTGCGATTGCAGCCTGAGCAGCAGCAAGACGAGCGATCGGAACACGGAACGGTGAGCAAGATACATAGTCGAGGCCGATCTTGTGGCAGAACTCAACAGAAGACGGGTCGCCGCCGTGCTCACCACAGATACCGCAGTGAAGTGACGGACGGGTAGCTTTACCGTTCTTAACAGCCATTTCCATGAGCTGGCCTACGCCGACCTGGTCAAGCTTAGCAAACGGATCGCTCTCGAATATCTTCTTGTCATAGTAAGCACCGAGGAACTTACCTGCATCGTCACGGCTGAAGCCGTAAGTCATCTGAGTAAGGTCGTTGGTACCGAAGCAGAAGAACTCAGCTTCCTTAGCGATGTCGCCTGCGGTAAGAGCCGCACGCGGAATCTCTATCATGGTACCTACTTCATACTTCATATCGGAGCCGGCAGCTGCAATTTCTGCATCTGCAGTCTCAACAACGATGTCCTTAACATATTTAAGCTCTTTAGCGTCGCATGAAAGCGGAATCATAATTTCGGGAGCAACAGTCCAGTCCGGATGAGCCTTCTGAACGTTGATAGCGGCGCGGATAACAGCCTTAGTCTGCATCTTTGCGATTTCCGGATAGGTTACTGCAAGACGAAGTCCGCGGTGACCCATCATCGGGTTAAACTCGTGAAGAGAAGCGATGATAGCCTTAATCTGCTCAACGGTCTTGCCCTGAGCGTCTGCAAGCTTCTTGATGTCAGCTTCTTCGGTGGGAACGAACTCGTGAAGAGGCGGATCGAGGAAACGGATTGTTACCGGGCAGCCCTCAAGTGCTTCATAGAGCTTTTCAAAATCGCTCTGCTGATAAGGAAGAATCTTATCAAGGGCAGCTTCTCTCTCTTCAACGGTGTCGGAGCAAATCATCTCTCTGAATGCGGCAATTCTGTCCTCTTCAAAGAACATATGCTCTGTACGGCAAAGGCCGATGCCCTCAGCGCCGAGCTCTCTTGCCTTCTTAGCGTCAGCCGGAGTATCTGCATTGGTACGAACCTTGAGGGTTCTGTACTTATCAGCCCAGCCCATTATTCTGCCGAAGGTGCCTGCTATTGTAGCGTCAACAGTCGGGATAATGCCCTCATAGATGTTACCGGTAGAACCGTCTATTGAAATGTAGTCGCCCTCGTGGAATTCCTTGCCTGCGAGAGTGAACTTCTTATTTTCTTCGTCCATATCGATAGCTGTGCAGCCCGATACGCAGCAAGTACCCATACCGCGTGCAACAACGGCAGCGTGTGAAGTCATACCGCCGCGAACGGTGAGAATACCCTGAGAAGCCTTCATACCGGTGATGTCCTCGGGAGAGGTCTCAAGACGAACAAGAACAACCTTTTCGCCTCTCTCGTTCCACTCCTCTGCATCCTCTGCGGTGAATACTATCTTACCGCAAGCAGCACCGGGAGAAGCACCGAGGCCCTTGCCGAGCGGAGTAGCTGCTTTAAGAGCTGCTGCGTCAAACTGCGGGTGAAGAAGAGTATCAAGGTTACGCGGGTCGATCATAGCTACCGCTTCTTCCTCGGTTCTCATACCCTCGTCAACGAGGTCGCAAGCAATCTGAAGAGCTGCCTGAGCTGTTCTCTTACCGTTTCTGGTCTGAAGCATATAAAGCTTGCCGTGCTCAACGGTGAACTCCATATCCTGCATATCTCTGTAATGATCCTCAAGGGTCTTGCAAACATTTTTAAACTCTGCAAATGCCTCGGGGAACTTCTGCTCCATCTCTGTGATGTGCATGGGAGTACGAACGCCTGCAACAACGTCCTCGCCCTGAGCGTTTGTAAGGAACTCACCGAAGAGGCCCTTAGCGCCGGTAGCCGGGTCACGTGTGAATGCAACGCCTGTGCCGCAATCATCGCCCATGTTGCCGAATGCCATTGACTGTACGTTAACTGCGGTACCCCATGAATACGGGATGTCGTTATCACGGCGATAAACGTTTGCACGGGGGTTGTCCCATGAACGGAAAACAGCCTTGATAGCGCCCATGAGCTGATCCTTGGGATCGCTCGGGAAATCCTCGCCTATTTTAGCCTTATACTCATCCTTGAACTGCATAGCGAGCTTTTTAAGGTCGTCGGCGTCAAGCTCTACGTCCTGAGTTACGCCCTTTTCCTTTTTCATAGCGTCTATAAGCTGCTCAAAATATTTCTTGCCGACTTCCATAACAACGTCGGAATACATCTGAATAAATCTTCTGTAGCAGTCCCAAGCCCATCTCGGATTGCCTGACATTTCGGAAATTGTGTTAACAACCTCCTCGTTAAGGCCGAGGTTGAGGATTGTGTCCATCATACCGGGCATTGAAGCGCGCGCACCGGAACGAACCGATACGAGAAGCGGATTTTTCTTATCGCCGAACTTTTTACCGGTGATGCCTTCCATCTTTACGATGTACTCGTTTATTTCAGCCATGATCTCGGGATTGATCTCGCGGCCGTCCTCATAATACTGAGTACAAGCTTCTGTTGTGATAGTGAAGCCCTGCGGTACCGGAAGACCGATGTTGGTCATTTCGGCAAGGTTTGCGCCTTTACCGCCGAGGAGCTCACGCATGTTAGCATTACCCTCTGAAAAAAGGTAGCAATACTTTTTTGCCATTGAGAATACCTCCAATTATAAATTACAGTGTTAATGGCTGCCCTCGCTTTAAAGCTATGGGCATTATAAACCGCTTGATATTATAACAGAAAAAATACGGCATTTCCATAGTTTTTGCGAATTTTTTGTATTTCGGCGAAATAAATTAAGCACAAAATATAATTTTGAGCATTTTAGGGGAAAATATGCAAGTTTTACGCCGTTTTTTGCGAATAACAACTGTGCAAATCAAAAAGGAGCCGTAAAAATTACAGCTCCTTTCGGAAATGAAATTATACAAGACCCGCGTACATCTTTAAGATGTACTCCGCGTCAAAGGTCGAAATATCGCCGCTGCGGTTTGCGTCCGCAACATATTTAGCCGTAGGGGACAGCTCCTCCATACCGTTTACGTATCTTAAAGCAAGCCTTGAGTCAACGGGCGTTATGCTGCCGTCAAGGTCCACGTCGCCGAACTTTGCCGTAAGCGGAGCCACGTAGTGAGTTCCCGCATTATAAACGAGAAACTGCGGATACTCAGCCCAAGTGTCAACGGTCGGCTGCGTTTTCGCCGTCATCGCCCGCACATAAAGGTCACAGCCGTTTTTGCGGTAATCAAACATCGAATGCCCGTAATTCTTTATAAACCAGGTGTTTTCGGGAAACATACACGAGGAAGCGTCGATAATGCCGTCCTCGGAAAGACGATTGTGCCCGTCGTCCCTCGCCTGAACGTAATCGTCGCCGAGAGTCGTTTTAAGACGGGCGCAGGTGGCACCGCCGCTTGTACGGTTTGTCTCTATAACTCCGTCGCTCGTGTAATCGGCGGTAGGCGTAAACGGCGCTATATAAAGATTGTAGTTTGAGAATATGCAAACAGAAGTGCCGCTTACCTTGGCTCTCTGTAAAATCGAAGAAATATTCGCCTGTATATTGTGTATCTCGTCGATTTTTCTCTCAAAGGTCGCCCAGTTGGCAGCTATCACGGAAGCCGAAACGCCCTTTTGCTGCTGATTTTTCTCCATATACGCCTTCATTACGGCTTTTGCGTCATTATAGTATTCATCCGGCACAAACGCCCAAAGACTCGGCGTGTAGCCGAAGCCGGAAACAAGGCACTCGGTAAAAATGCGGTCCTTGTAGGTTCTGCCGCTGCCGTCGGGAAGCTCGGTCTCGAGGAAGCCTTCAAGCTTCGGCACCGCAAGCTGCAAAAGCTTTAAGGTGTCAAGAACCTTGCCGAGAGTGTCGGAATTCATACTCTGATTTATAAACGGGATAAGCTCATCTGTGCCGACGGCTATTTCGCCCTTAAAGAGACAGCCCACCATATCAAGCCCCGTAAATGCGGAATTTAGCATGGTTATGTTTGAGACGTCGTCACAGCCGTAAAGTCCCAAATACGAAGCCAAAACCGCTCCGCCCATACTGTGGCCGGCAATCGACACCTTGTCGACGTGCTTATCCGCCTTGATTTTTTGAACATACGTGTTTATGTCCGCTGCAAGCTCCTGCATAGATTTATGCCAAGCAAGACCGTAAACGTAAACGTTGTCGGCACCGACTTCGTCGCAGCACGCGTCGACTATATCCTTATCGAAGGCATCGGCTTTTGTTACCTCATCAAGACCGTAGTGCGATACCGGCTCGGTATATTGGTCTATAACGGTGACATCGGGGTGCTTTGCCGTGCCGTCGGGATTGCACGAAACCGGCTCGAAAAGATTGTTTGCTATTTCCACTATTCCCGTGCAAAACGTTTCATAATCTCCCTTTAGAAACGCGCCGAGCGGAGCTATGGCGTTTTTCGCCGTTTCAACTATTGTGTCCTGCGACGGCCCCCAAACCTGATTTCCGTCACCGTCCACCAGCACATATTCGCCGAAACCGGCTATTATCAGGATAGGCGTAACCTTATCCTTGGGCTCTGCGGCTGCCGCGGGAACAAAGCAAAGAACTGTCATGGTCAGTGCCAAAAGTACACTGACAAGCTTTTTCATCCTGTTTTTTGACATAATTATTCTCCCCCTGCTTTAAACAGTTAAGTAGATATTACCATAATTATATTATTTTTGCAATATTTTTTATACAATCAGCTTATAAAATCCGTTTCAACCCTTTTAATTGACGTTTCGGGCGAATATATCCATTTATCTATGTGACCGTCACTTATAAAATAATCCGCCGCCGGACTTTTGCCGTCACCGGTAAAATAGTCCACGATAATAAGCTTTATTTTCATCCTTTCGGGATTTATGCTTTTTATGTAAACCGCGGCACTGTCGCCTGCGCGCGGCCCGGAGGCACATTCGGCAAGCCCTGCAAGATTGGGCGCAAGCTCCACGAATATACCGTAATCCTCCACAGAGCGTATTACTCCGGGCACGGTTTCTCCGGGCGCGAATTTTGAAGCATTTTCCTCCCAAGTGCCGAGCAGTTCCTTTTGCGACAAGGTGATTCTGCCGTTTTCGTCTATCGATTTCACAACTGCCTTTATATCCTGATTAACCGAAAAACGAACACACGGATGAGGTATGCGCGACACCGAGATACCGTCTATCGGCATAAGTGCCGAAATGCCTGCGCCTATGTCGCAAAACGCGCCGAACGGCTCAAGGTGCGTCACGCGCGCGTCGATTATATCGCCCGGAATGAGTCTTGAAGTATAATTTGCCGCGCACTCCTCTTGGAGCTTGCGGCGGCTGAGCAGAGCGAATGTCTCGCCCCTTTCATTCTCGGAAAATCCCGTTATCACAAAGTCAACGGGCTTATTAACGCGCGATATTATGGCTATGTCGCGAACCGTGTTATTTTCAATCCCCATAGCGCATTCCTTGCGCGGCATAAATCCCTTCATACACCTTAAATCCACGTCGAGATTGTGTCCGCGGTCGCAGAGAACCGCGCGCGCCTCAAGCGATTCTCCCGACAAAAAGGCGTTTTTGAGCTCCGCCGGGCTTGAAAGTCTTTTTTCGACGGCTTCAATGTCTGGGCGTGCACCCTCGGGGTAATATTTTTTCATAATTCTCACCTGCTTTGTTTACACTATGCCTGCCGCTTTATAAACACCGTGTCCCTTATGGCAGGTACAACACTATATGTATATGCGGCAGCTCTTCGGTTGAGAATTAACGCGCGATTTTATTTTAGCCCGGCAGCCCTCCGGCTTTGCCGCGACCAGAACGAAGCGAGCCGCTCAAAACCGTAATAAACAAAGTCCTGGAAATGCAAAAGTGCCGCAAACACGAGGTCTGCGACACTTTTTTACACCATATTCAAATATCACTTTTTAGCCTGCTTTGAGTACTTCTTGAGATATATAAATCTCATAAGTCTTGTCTCAATGGGGCTTATGGGCTTGCCTGCCTCAAACAGTCTTGCGCCGACTGCGGTCTTGCAGCCCTTATCCATTACCATTTCAACCGCTGTGGCATCATATTCGCTGCCCGATACGCAAAGCGCACCGTTGTTGTTAAGAAGAACGCCGTTTCTTCCCTTAAGAGCCTTTACGACCTTCTTCGCGGTCTTTTTTGTGCTGTTGGGATTAAATGTTACCGAGCGAACGGTTGCGCCGACAAGCTGTGCAAAATCGTCAAGAAGCGGCTTCATTGTTTTGCCCGACTTAGACATTGCGACTTCTGCCGGAGTCTTGGTGTGCATAATGAAGTTTACGTCCTTGCGCTTTTTATAGATGGCTCTGTGCATTTCAGCCGAAGCCGGATAATCATTGCCTGCTACAAGCTCACCCGTTTTAATGTCTATTCTGACTATCGAGCCGTCGCCGTCTACGGCACTTATATTAAACACGCTGCCGTCACGTTCGCTGTTGCACGGCTCAAATACCGGAGCCTCCTTGGCACTCGAGTCAAAGAGCGAGCCGATATACTCGGCTACGTCGCCGAAGGTCTCGGCTACCTTACCGGTGATGAGACGGTATCTGTTTTTAACGGTAGTTTCGCAGATTTTTTCAAGCTCTGCCGCTACCTTAAATGCCTCGTCGTAATCCTTACCCATGCAAAGAGCACCGTGGTGAGCCATAATTACGGCCTTGGAGTCCGAACGCTTTATAGCCTCGACAACGCCCTTGCGAAGCTTGCCGGTTCCGGGAAGTCCGTATGCCGCAATCGGTACATTATCGCCGACTATTTCGGCCGACGCGGGTTCAACCTCGTTTATATCCATACCGAGCGCACTTATGACGGACGCCTGCATCTGATGCGTGTGAATTACGAAATTAACCTCGGGGCGAAGACGATATGCCTCGGCATGAATGCCCTTTTCCGAGGACGGCTTAATGTCACCCTCATAGCTGCAATCGTCGATATTAACAACTACTATTTCGTCGGGAGTAAGAGTCTCATAGGGACGTCCGCTCGGAGTAATAACGAATCTCTTATCGTCTACTCTGCATGAAATATTACCCCATGTTCTCGCGATAAGGCCGTATTCAACAACCTCTATACCGGCTTTAATGACGAGCTGTTTTGCTTCCATTATATCCATTGTATTCACCTCTTCGTTATTTATAACAAAGCGGGACAGACGGAAAACCCGTCCGCCCCGTTTTCTTGGGATTAAATTCAGTCAGCCTTAACAGCGACGTTTTCAAATACTCTGTCGAAGCAAGCAAGAGCCTGGTCGATCATCTTAGGAGTATAAGCGGCTGAAGTATAAAGACGGCTGCCTGCGAGAGTTACAAGACCCTCTGCCATGTAAGCTGCGCCCATATGCTCCATTTCCTTCTGTCTTATGCTGGTCTCGCCGAGAATTGCCGGGATTTCCCACGGTTTCTTCCAGTTAATCTGATAGTGCATTGTGCCGACTGTCTCAAGGTGGCAGATAGAGCCGGTGTTCCAAACTACGAAGGGAAGGCCGTGCTTCTTAACGAGCTCTTTAAGACCCGCACAAATTCTGTCGCCCATCTGACCTGCCTTCTGGCAAGCGTTTGTTCTTTCGATTTCTTCAAGAGTGAAGTAACCTGCGCAGCATGAAAGCGGGTTAGCGGTCATTGTGCCGCCGACAAGAGCCTTGTGGATCTTCTTACCGCTCGAATCAAGGCCTGCACCGAGATACTTCATGTACTCTCTCTTACCGCCGATGCCGCCTGCACCCGGATAACCGCCTGCAATAACTTTACCGAATATGGTAAGGTCGGGCGATACGCCGAAGTAACCTTGAGCACCTGCCATACCGATACGGAAGCCTGTAACAACCTCATCGAATACGAGGAGTGCGCCGTATTTGCGGCAAAGACGCTCAACGCCCTTAACATATTCAACGGTGATGGGGGTAGTACCGCTCTCGGGGCCTACCGGCTCCATATAAACGGCTGCTGTGCCGCCGCGGAACTGGTTGAGTCTGAGCTTTCTCTCAAGCTCGTCAAGATCGTTCGGAGTAGTCTCCTGAATGAACATAAAGCAGTTGAGCGGAACACCGTGAGCCTGTGTGAACTTGGTGCCGTTTACGCGGATACCGTAAGCCATCTGATCTGACCAGCCGTGGTAAGCGCCGCCCATCTTTATTATGTTCTTATGCTTTGTAGCAAGTCTCGCGATACGAGCCGCACCCATGCAAGCCTCGGTGCCCGAGCCCATCATACGGAACATATCAACGGTTTCAATGCTGTCGGAAATCTTTTTGGCGAGCTTGTACTCAAACTCGTGGAAAAGTCCGGTTGAGGGACCGCAAGTATTAAGGAGGTCAATAACCTGCTCACGAACAGCTTTCGGGTTGGAGCCGAGAACAGTCGGGCCGCCTGCCTGAAGGAAGTCAAAATACTTGTTGCCGTCAACGTCATAGAGATATGCACCCTCTGCCTTTGTGAAAACAAGCGGGAAGGGATAGTTGAAAGCAAGGTTATGCTGAACGCCGCCGGGGATTATCTGGCGAGCTTCCTCAATCTGTGCTTTTGATTTGAGGCACTTTTTGTTGTAATACTCATCCTCGTATTTTTTAAGAGCCTCCGGCTTGATGGTGTAAATCGGCTTTTTAATAAGCTCATCAAGCTCTTTGTTGACTGCAACAGCGTCATTGTACTCCGAAATTGCAAATCTTGTGTCCATATCGTGACCTCCGTTTAATAAAATTAACGAAACGGTGCTGCGCAAAAGCGGCGCACCATAGATAACCACGTGTAGTGAATTACCGTTCACTTGTAATTATAGCACAAAAAAGACTCTTGTCAACGCAAAAATACGACGCGGCAAACAAATCGAACTCAAAATTGCTAACGTTTAGATGTTTTTTAACTATTATTTGAATTTATTAAACTAAACAGCCGCGAATTTGAAAAAATGACGAATACATCTGTGGGGTGTAAATGAGCAACTACACAATATATTGATGATTACTCCGTCAAAATAAATAATCGATGTGTTAATTATTCGTCAATCTGCCGAAATTTCGAAATTGCGGCAAAAAATCGCGGATTTTTTGCATAAATGTCTCTTTCGACTGCCGAATTTACATTGCAGCCGCTTTCAGGCTACATCAAATAGGGTGATTCCCCACGGTGTGGGGAAATGTCACGAAGTGACAAAGGGGACGGGCTCCCGTCAGGAGCTGGCTGTGAACGTAGTGAGTAGACTGAGGGATTTTATAGGCTCCCTTGTAAAGGGAGCTGGCTACGAACGAAGTGAGTAGACTGAGGGATTAAAAAGTAATTTGCTTTCTA
>OKSE01000409.1_pt1 | contig 26114 bp, 27 predicted proteins | sample 1633631 | NCBI WGS metagenome assembly OKSE01 (sample SAMEA3541555, study PRJEB24748) | human gut metagenome | biome: human gut; feature: human-associated habitat; material: faeces | place: China | collected 2012 | reverse complement strand
GCTGGGATGTTTTGCATCAACTGGCGACTGTGTCAAGGTGAAGAAGTCCATTGAACTGGTGGCGGAAATCTCCGAAATCTACGTGCGCAACTTCCAAAACCATAAGATGTGTTAATTGTCTTGGATAGAAAATAATCAAAAAAGCTGAAACAACTATATAACATATTTTCATTTTATTATCTCTCTCTTAATCAAAATTCCTAAATTGGATGTTTCCTGAAAAACACTTTATTCAGAACGATTTATTGTATCATTTGTAAACTCAACAATAATGTTCTTATTGGTGCTCAGTGTGATTCGGTGGTTGTTATTCATGGTAAAAGACTCCAATCTATAGGTTTTGTTACGTCTATTTTACCATATATTTTCTTCACCTGGTGGGTGAATAATGATATGAACAACAAAGTATCGCAAAAGCTTGAAATTATAGGATTTAAGGAGTCTGTGAAGAAATATACTACCATTTATTTCTTTATTTATTTTCTCTATTACATTTATGTTCTACCGGTCTTTTCGGTTGATGAAATATCCCCAAACAAAACGGAGGATCACCACTGGCTCTCTTAATCTCATTTCTTATCACCCTCTCCACAACCTTCAATACCTTTTTGTTAATTTTCTTCATTTCTCTTTACCTCCTGTTTTAATATTTTAGCTATCAGCAACAGAACCGCACATAATATAACAGCAACTGCCATATGGCAAACATACATCATATCGGCTCCGAGCAAAGTAAAAGTGTAAATAACACACACTTCAACTGCACACAAAATTCTTGCCGCCCTCTTTGATTCTGACAGTTCTACCGCATCCATATGTATGTTGGGATGATTAACAGTCCCTATAACTTCAACTATGCAAATTGCAACTAATAATAATCCAAAAACCAGCTGCGGATAGTCAACCAGAACCATACATAAACCTAAGACAAGCATATAAGTAACCACTGTACCCAAATAACATTGAAAAAAGGTATTCATATGATATCCGCCTGTTCTTTTTCTTAATGACAAAAAGAATAACAAAAAGAATGCTGTTGGAACTAATTTCTCAATCAGTACACTTATTAGCAAAATAGTTCCAATGGTTATAAATTTTTCCATTAACGAAACAAGCGTATAGACATAATATTCTTCCGCTTCCTTGTCAATCATTTTTTCCTCAGCCATTTGGTCAACCAACCCCATTGCCATCTTCTCAATCATATCAACGCCTCCTTCTACTGTAAGTATAACAATACACAATTTCTTAACAAGGTCTATTGCAGAAAGTGTACTTATTTTGCAGAAAACGACAAAAAAGTGATTTGTTCTCAGAAATCACTTTTCACTAGAGGAATCATAATGGAAAAATAAAACTCTCGTTCATCGTTTTGAATCACATAAGAGCCCCCGTACTTCCTTATTGTTTCAGCTATATTTTTTATTCCTATTCCATGTTCATCTGTATCCAGAATCTTTGTAGTCTGTATCTCTCCATTTTCATAAATAACAGCATTCTCATAAGTATTTTTCACCGATATAATCGCATTATTGTCCTCTATAACAATTTTCAATTTTATTATTTTATCCCCTCTGCACTTTTCACATGCTTCAATCGCATTGTTTAATAAATTGGACATAATAACCACAACATCCTCATCGCTAATATTCAAAGATGATAAATCATTAATTTTAAATACAAAAACAATACCTTTATCCCTTATTTCCTGATATTTAGTATTCAATACCGCATCCACAATCACATTATTTGTACAAATAAAATCCAATTCTTTACTAATTTGACCACTGATTTTATTTACAAAGCTTTCCAATGAATCATATTTCTTCTTTTTTATCAAAGAATCAATGCACATAATCTGATTTTTATATTCATGTGTCATTTTCTTTTGTTTATCAAAATTTTCAGAAATAGAACGATACATACCTATTTGGTTTTTAACCTGTATCCTATAAATACGTTCCTCCTGCAATTTATTTTCTCGTTTTAAAATATCATATATTAAATAAAATACAACTATGTTCATTCCCGCCAATCCACACGCTATAACAAAAAATAAATTCTCCTGGGCTTTATTTTTTATATCTTCAGACATTTTTATCATAGCTGTAATAACACATATTGTGAAAATAGGGAAAAAAATAAACCGAAGCCATTCTGTATCTGCCAGCATAGCCAAAGATTTTTTCTCCATATGATTTCTAATAATTAATACAGCAAAAAGTAACAATGCCTTTCCTAAAACAACGACCAATGAACCCTGTATAACATGTGATTCCCATACTTCTTCCATGTTATGAAAAATATAAATATTCATAAGTAACGCGAAATAATCCATCACGAGCAAAAGACTCTCAAATAATGCTGATAAAATCATCGCCTTACCAAAACTCAGTTTAAGATAAAGCAACATAAAGAATGTTATGAGAATAATTGAAAATACCTGCTTTACAATAAAATAGTCTCGAAAAATCATTGCAATAAAATAGCAAAGCACTGTCAATCCGATAACTATACTATAATTTTTCCAACAATTATTTTCCTCTCTTTTTATTCCAAATGCTTCAAAAAAAATTTTGCAGCATAATATTTCCAACATCATAATCAAAAGACTCTGAATGTAAACAAACATTTATACTTCACCTCTATAAGCGATAAACTTTTCTTCTACATATTTATATCTCGCTCTAGCTATATCTAATAGAATTCCATTATTCAGCAATACTCTGTATCTGCTTATATTTTTAATGAATTTCATATTAACCAGAAAGCTCTGATGTATCCGCAGAAAATCATTTCCAGCAAACTTATCATCTATTTCATTTAGCGTCCCTTGTAATGTATATTTTTGCAGACAATCCTCCATTACATGAAACTCCAATTTATGTAATTTACTCTCAATATACAATATGCGATTCAATGAAACTTTCCTTGTACCTTCGCAGAAATCAAATTCAGCCCAAGTAATCTTATAATCCATTTTTTCATGAATTGCATCCATGCACTCATAAACACTGGCAACCAGATTTTTATTGTCCTTTAAAATATATCTTACTGCATCTACCTTATATCCTTCTATCGTATAGTTTACAAAGGCTGTAACAAAAACAATAAACATATCCTTGCTGTTTTCCCGGATCTTTTTTGCTGTCATAATTCCATCCAGTTCATCCATGTTGATATCCAGAAAAACAATCTTATATTTTACCATTTCAATTCCCAGTTCAACAAATTCTTTTCCTGAACTAAAAGTATCAATTTCAAGCATTATTCCTCTGTCAGTCATATAACGTATAAGTATTTCCTTTAGGTCATCTCTAAAAATCTTTTCATCATCGCATATAGCAATTCTAAACATAGCTTATTTTCCCTCGTTCAATTAGAATAATATAAAACCATTTTACAGTCATATATTACTATTTCTCACCCGAACAATCAAATAAAAGGCAGAAATCGACCTATATTTGTAGAAAATGACCAAAATCAACATTTTGAACAGCTTAATCTTTCTTCTATTACCAAATTTGCATTAACATATGCCGGCATTACTACTGTCTCCGAACTTAAAGAATATAATTATATCTCTTTAGCAAATGTTCTTCCTCTTTCTTTCCTTATACGCCGGATATTCTTACCAATAAATATCTCATCTTGCTTTATTTTCTGTTCCATCCATTTTCACCATGCCCATGAACCCATTTTGGTTCTTTTTGCATTATTTTATGCAATATGCATGATGAAAAGGGACTTGTTCTAGTCCATCTTGTTTCTTCCCTATAATATTTTAAAAAAGAGATTCGAAAAAGGGGCTGTCATGCTAAATCGTTAAAGCGACAGTCCCTTTAAATAACAAATGTTATAACAGTAAACACCTATTATCATTAACACTTTCTGTTTTGGTCTTTTGACATATTCCTGTGCCTATTAAATTACATCACTGTTGCAAGAATACCCCATAGAAAAAATTCATAATTTTCTTTGATAGTCTGTTATATCAAACATTTACTTTTTTCCAATATTTTCAATATAGACATTTTACTGCTGTGAAAGTTTATCTTCAAGCATTGATTTAGACACCGAAAACTCGAATGTATCCATATTACTATATGTTGTTATTTTCTCTGGATTATCATTCTCAACAATAAATTCAGGTCTAATATAGCTATCTTTATTCAAAGTGTACCGTCCAAAGACTGAACAGTTAATTCGATAACTGTCACCCAGAATACTGCCTTCATTTGTTTTCAGAAATAGAATAACAGTATCTCCAACATTTGAATGTTCCGCACCCATAAAAGTATGGTTAATTAGCAAATTTTCCATTTCTTCTTCTGTGTATTGTGACAAATCGGCATGTGCTTCAATTTGTTCCTTTTCATCGCTCAGCCGAGTATATCCTCCATCCTCATACACAGTGATGGTTTCCTGCACCTCGCCTTTATATGCTCTCTCCACATCAACGGTAAGCACAGAATAAGAACATCCATCAATATACACATATTCTATTTCTATAATATTTCCTTTTACAATGACATCTGATGAGTCACTATCAATAAATTCATCAATATTATAGTAAAGATTTTTTAACGCAGCTTCACTATTTACATCTGTAAAAATTTCATAACTAGAAATATCACTATAAAATAGGGAATTTTTATTTGAATATTCATTATTATTTTCTGCCAAAGTGGTTTCACTTTCAACAATTGCATCTTTAGTATTGCTTAAATCCTGAACACTTGCACTACGGTGCTATCACACGTGACGCTCTCCTCGAGAACGTAACTGTAGCTAAGGATGGTAAGATTGACTTCGCAGATAAGACTGTTACCGAGAATACTCGTGTATCTTATCCTATCTACCACATCAAGAACATCCAGCGTCCATTCTCTCAGGGTCCAGCTGCTAAGCAGGTTATCTTCCTCTCAGCAGATGCATTCGGTGTATTGCCACCAGTATCTATCTTGAACGCTGAGCAGACTAAGTATTACTTCCTCTCTGGCTTCACAGCTAAGTTGGCTGGTACAGAGCGCGGTATCACCGAGCCTACTCCAACATTCTCTGCTTGCTTCGGTCAGGCATTCTTGGAGTTGCACCCAACTAAGTACGCTGAGGAGTTGGTAAAGAAGATGCAGAAGTCTGGTGCTAAGGCATACTTGGTTAACACAGGTTGGAACGGTACAGGCAAGCGTATCTCTATCCGCGATACACGTGGTATCATCGACGCTATCCTCGACCACTCAATCGATGCAGCTCCTACAAAGACTATCCCATTCTTCAACTTCGTAGTTCCTACACAGTTGGAAGGCGTAGATCCTAAGATCCTCGATCCACGTGATACATACGCTGAGGCTTCTCAGTGGGAGGAGAAGGCTAAGGATTTGGCTGCTCGTTTCATCAAGAACTTCAAGAAGTATGAGACAAACGAGGCTGGTAAGGCTCTCGTTGCTGCTGGTCCACAGCTCTAATTCGACACTTCGAATTTATACTAAATATGGAATCCCGTTTCTTGCAAAAGAAGCGGGATTTCTTCGTTTTTACGCCTCGAAATCACTAAAAAACTTAAAAAATGCGCCTAAAAATGAATAATTTGCATAATAATAAGGAGAAAAGGTCGAGTTTTTAAAGAATTCTCAGTAAATTTGCAGCTAAAAATAAAATAGGATAGAATGAAAAGGAAGTTTTTTGCTTTCATAGCGCTGATTACAGCTACGCTCTCGCTCTCTTCTTGCTTGAGCAGCGATGAAACAACAGTAGAATATACACATGATACAGCCATCACGGCTTTCTCGTTGGGTAGTCTTGACAGATATACCAAAACGAAGGCAGGTAAAGATACCTTGCTCAAGGCTAATGTGACGGGCTCTGACTATAAATTTTACATAGATCAGGCACAACGCTTGATTTATAATGTAGATTCCTTGCCTTGTGGGGTGAGGGATACTGCCATATTGGCTACTATCAGCAGCAAGAATAGCAGCCCTATTCTCCTGATGGATATCAACAAGACTGATTCTGTCGCAGCATACTATTCAAGCTCTGATTCCATCAACTTCTCAAAGCCTCGCTTTATTAGAGTTTACAGCAGCGACTACTCTGCCTATGCCCAGTATAAGGTTACCGTAAACGTACATAAGGAGTTGCCTTATGAGTTTAAGTGGCATGAGCTGGCTCAGAACAACAGTCAGTTGGCTGTGTTCTCTGATCTGAAGGCTGTAGCTTGTGGTGATGACATCTATGTATTCGGCAAGACAGCCGATGGTACTAAGGTGCTGAAGTCAGCCATCAATGATGGCAGCGCCTGGTCATCTATTACGATGGACGTAAGCTTAAGTAGTGACGCTTACCAGAGTGCAGTAGCGTTGGATGGCGAACTCTATATCTCAGATGCCGGCAAGGTTTATGCTTCTGCCGATGCTGAAAAATGGACAGAGGTTTCTGAAAACGCAGATATCAAGCAGCTCATTGGTGCTAGCAGCCAGTATCTCTATGCTTATACTACTGCAGGTATCTCTGTTTCAAAAGATAAGGGTGCCAGCTGGGAGGCAGAGAAACTTGATAAAGATGCTGACTATTTGCCAACACAGAATATCTCAATGAATGTGGCTGGCGTACTCTCTGCTAAGGATGTAGAGAACGTAATGCTGCTGGGTACTCGCGACAAGGCTTTGAATGATACGGTTGCTACCACATGGTTGCGCACGGTTGACTATGATGCAAATGAAGACGGACAGTGGAACTATCTGGAAATCGAAAAAAATAAAAGTGGAAAGATGCCTTGGCTGGATCAGGTAATTACCTGTGCTGCCGATACAGGCTTCGTTGCTTTAGGCAGTAACGGCAAATGGTATAAGAGCCAGGATGCCGGTTTGACTTGGACTCATGACAAGAAGGTGGCTTTGCCTGGTGAGTTTAGTACTGCTGCCCGTTTTGCTTTCTGCCGTGACAAGCAACATTATTATTGGATTATCAGAAACGGATACGTATGGAGAGGACGTTTCAATATAGATGGCTGGAACAAGGAAGATTAATCATCCTGCTTGCCTTCTTTACTCTGGGCTGTATGGCGGTTCGGGCACAGGACGATCCGCAGTATCGTCTGGAGATAGGCGCCGGTGTGGGGGGGATGACCTATGAAGGCGACTTTAACGGAAATGTGCTTAGCGACATGCAACCTGCCGGTTTCCTGGTGGGAAGATACAATTTCGACCCCTACAAGGACTTGAAACTAAGCGTGGGCTTTGGAAAAATAAAAGGTTCTTCGGCAAATGTGGATACTTTTTATCCTGATTATGCAGAGAATCCCTATTCCTTCAATCATACACTGGTGGATATGAATCTGGTGTTTGAGTACAACTTCTGGCCCTACGGAACAGGCAGAGACTATCGTGGAGCTCAGCGTCTGGTTCCTTATATACTGGGTGGCCTGGGAGCAACCTATGTAAAAGGTAACGAAAAAAATGTATTTACAGCCAACGTGCCTTTAGGCATCGGTGCAAAATATAAAGTAAACGAAAGGTTGAACTTGGGACTGGCCTGGACTTTCCATTTCTCGCTCAGCGATGAACTGGATGGTGTGAAAGACCCTTACTGGGTAAAGAGCAGTGGCATTTTCAAGAATACCGACTGCTATTCTACCATAGCCGTTTCGGTGACCTATAGTTTCAGTGCAAAATGTAAAACTTGTAATAAAGAAGAATGATGGACAACTTAGATATGAACAGGATTCCTGAGCACATCGCTATCATTATGGATGGCAATGGTCGCTGGGCAACAGAACGGGGCAAGGAGCGTAGCTACGGTCATCAGGCTGGAGTAGATACCGTGCGCCGAATTACATCGGAGTGTACCAGGTTGGGGGTAAAATATCTCACCCTCTATACTTTCTCTACAGAGAATTGGAACCGCCCGGCCGATGAGGTTGCTGCCTTGATGGGACTGGTACTGACTTCGCTCGAAGATGAAATCTTCATGAAGAATAATGTCCGCTTCCGTGTGATAGGCGATTTGAAACGCCTGCCACAACAGGTGCAGGACAAGCTTCAGGAGACCATGGACCATACTGCGAAGAACGATTCGATGACTATGGTAGTGGCATTGAGCTATTCTTCACGATGGGAAATTCTGAATGCTACAAAGAAAATGGTAAAAGAAGCATTGGAGTCTGGTTCAACCTATGAGCAGATAGAGGACAAACTGACAGAGGAGAACTTCGAGAAGCATCTTGAGACCAGTTTCATGCCAGATCCGGAACTCCTGATACGTACAGGAGGTGAACTCCGTATCAGCAACTATCTTCTTTGGCAGATAGCTTATTCAGAGTTGTATTTCTGTGATACCTTCTGGCCAGACTTCAATGAAGAAGATCTGCACAAGGCAATAGCAAGTTATCAGAGCCGCCAACGTCGATTTGGAAAAACCGAGGCACAGGTGGAAGAGGAGGAGAAATAGGAAAACCTCATACAAGCATAGAAAAATCATATTATATATAATAAGGTATAAATGAATAGATTTAAAAAGATTTTCATCCTGCTGTTCGGCGTAATGGCATGCATGCAGATTCAGGCACAAGATAAAATCGTAAACCCTGACATCTCGTATGCTGGTACACCTCGTACCCTTAAGATTGGTGGTATCAATGTTTCGGGTGTTGAGGGCTACGAAGACTATGTTCTCACAGGTATCTCCGGCCTCAGTGTGGGCGATGAGATTACTGTGCCTGGCGACGAGATTACCAATGCCGTAAAGCGCTACTGGAAACATGGACTCTTCTCGAAGGTGGCTATCGCTGCCGACTCTATCGTAGGTGAGAAGCTTTATCTCCATATCTATCTTGCGGTTCGTCCACGTATCTCTAATATCAACTATGTTGGTTTGAAAAAGAGCGAGCGTGAAGATATGGAGCAGAAGTTGGGTATGGTAAAGGGCACTCAGGTAACTCCGAATATGCTCGACCGTGCCAAGATTCTCGCCAAGAAGTATTTCGATGATAAGGGCTTCAAGAACGCTGATATCCAGATTAACCAGCGCGATGATGTCGCCAACAAGGGACAGGTAATCCTGGATGTTGTTGTTGACAAGAAAGAAAAAATCAAGGTACATCAGATAACAATCGATGGAAACGAACAGCTTTCTGACCGCAAGATTAAGGGTGGACTCTTCTCGAAGGGTGCTTTTGCCAAGACGCATGAGGCTGGTAAGTTCGCTACTTTCTTCAAGTCGAAGAAGTTTACTCCTGAGCGCTGGAAGGAAGATAAGCAGAAACTCATCGACAAATATAATGAGTATGGTTTCCGTGATGCTCAGATTCTGGAAGATAGCGTGAGCAACTTCGATGAGAAGCACGTTAATATCTACATCAAGGTAGATGAAGGTAAGAAATACTATATCCGTAACATCTCCTGGGCAGGTAATACCGTTTACTCTTCAGCTTATCTCGAAGCATTGCTCGGCATGAAGAAGGGCGATGTATATAACCAGAAGATATTGGGTAAGCGCCTGAATGAAGATGATGACGCTGTTTCTAATCTCTACTATAATAATGGTTATGTGTTCTCTCGTATCGAACCGACTGAAATCAATATTGATGGCGATTCTATCGATTTGGAGATGCGCGTAACAGAGGGACCTCAAGCTTATCTGAGCCATGTACGTATCAATGGTAATACCCGTCTTTACGAAAACGTAGTGCGTCGTGAACTTCGTACCAAGCCAGGCGACCTTTTCTCTAAAGATGCTCTGATGCGTTCGGCTCGTGAGCTTGCTTCTATGGGACACTTTGATCCTGAGAAGGTTAGCCCGGATGTAAAGCCTAATCCTGAAGATGGTACGGTTGATGTAAACTGGAACCTGGAGCAGAAGAGTAACGACCAGATTGAGTTCTCGCTCGGTTGGGGTCAGACGGGTGTCATCGGACGTGTGGGCTTGAAGCTCAACAACTTCTCTATGGCAAACCTCTTCAACAAAAACAAGGAGCATCGTGGTATCATGCCTATTGGTGATGGTGAGGTGCTGAGTATCGGTGCACAGACCAATGGTACCTACTATCAGAGCTATAACGTAAGCTACTCTACCAACTGGTTTGGCGGCAAGCGCCCTATCCAGTTCAGCGTAGGTGCATACTACAGTAAGAGTACCGACGTGTCAAGCAACTATTACAATAGTGCTTACATGAACAACTATTACAGTTATATGTATGGTTATGGTTCTAGTTACTATAACAACTACGAGAATTATTACGATCCAGACAAGTATATCCAGATGGTGGGTGTGAGCCTCGGTTGGGGTAAGCGCCTCCGTTGGCCGGATGATTACTTCACCTTGTCTGTACAGTTGGCTTACCAGCGCTACATGATGAAGAACTGGAGCTATATGTTGATGACCAACGGTAATGCGAACAACTTGAACTTGACCATCGCATTGAACCGAACATCAACAGATAACCAACTCTTCCCACGTCGTGGTTCTGAGGTTGAGGCAAGTGTCAACCTTACTCCACCATGGAGTGCGTTCGACAACAAGGACTACAAGAATCTTGCCAACGATTCTAAGTCGCCAACCTATTCTGCTGAGCAGCAGGAGAAGTACAGATGGATTGAATACCATAAGTGGAAGTTCAAGGCAAAAACTTATACTGCACTCACAGAGGGTCAGAAGTGCTTCGTATTGATGACCCGTGTAGAACTCGGTTTGCTCGGTTCTTATAACAAGTATAAGAAGAGTCCGTTCGAGACCTACTATGTGGGTGGTGACGGTATGAGTGGATACTCATCATATTATGGTGAGGAAACAATCGGACTCCGCGGTTATGAGAATGGTTCTGTATCTTACAGTCCTACAACCGGTTACTATGCTTATGCATACGACCGCTTCTCATTGGAACTTCGCTATCCATTCCTCTTAGGTAACACAACCATTTACGGTTTGACCTTCGTAGAGGCTGGTAACGCCTGGTATGAAACCAAGAAGTTCAACCCATTCAGCATGAAACGTAGTGCCGGTGTCGGTGTACGTATCTTCTTGCCTATGGTTGGTCTGATGGGTATTGACTGGGCTTACGGTTTCGATACAGTATGGAATGGTAGCTCATATAAGAAGGGTGGAAGCCAGTTCCACTTCATCTTAGGTCAGGAATTCTAAAAATGGGTTTTATGAAGAAAATAGTATTGATGCTGATGATGGCTGTAGCAGCCATCTCAGCACATGCACAGAAATATGCATTGATAGATATGGAGTACATCTTGAAGAATGTACCCGCTTATGAGCGTGCCAACGAGCAGCTGAATCAGGTAAGCCGCAAATGGCAGGCTGAGGTAGAAGCTCTTAACACAGAGGCAAGCACCATGTATAAGAACTATCAGAACGAGGTAGTGTTCCTTTCCCAAGAGCAGAAGAAGGCTAAGCAGGATGCCATCATGCAGAAAGAGAAGGAGGCTAGCGATTTGAAGAAAAAATATTTTGGTGCAGAAGGCGACCTTTATAAGATGCGTGAGGCATTGATGGGACCTATTCAGGAAGAGATTTATACAGCCGTAAAAGAGATTTCAGACCTGCGCGGATATTCGCTTGTTCTCGATAGAGCTAGCAACAGCGGCATCATCTTTGGCTCTCCTAAGATAGATATTAGCAACGAAGTGCTCCAAAAATTAGGTTATTCCAAATAATAATTGTATATTTGCAGCCGGTAAGTACATCTGCCAATGGTTGGCAGCATGAAAACTTCATTAAGAAATTAATAATTAAAAAGAATAGAACAATGAAAAAGCTTATTTTAATGTTGATGCTCTGTGCACCAATGACTATGATGGCTCAGAAGTTTGGTAAAGTAAATACTCAGCAGATTATGCAGTCTTTGCCAGATGTAGCTAAGGCTAATGGCGAGATGGAAGCTCTCCAGAAGCAGAAGGAGAATGACTTGAAGTCTATGCAGGATGAGTTCCAGCGTAAGGCTGACGAGTATCAGAAGGGTTCCAGCACAATGAACGCTACAGCAAAGCAGCAGAAGGAAACTGAGTTGCAGACTCTCCAGCAGAAAATTCAGCAGGCTTACCAGGATGGTCAGCAGGAGTTGCAGAAGAAGAGCAGCGAACTTATGCAGCCTATCGTAGCAAAGGTACGTACAGCTATCGAGGCTGTAGGCAAGGCTGGCAACTACACCTTCATCTTCGAGGATGGTGCAGCTGTATATACAGGTACTAACGTAGTAGACGTTACTAAGGAAGTACAGGCTAAGATTAAGTAATCAAGGCAAATAAAAGAATATAGATTGAGGGCAGGCAGAAGTGCTTGCCCTTATTTCTCATTTTTAATAACGAGGTATTTATAAGGTATTCATCATAAACGGTATCACTCATCATGAAAAAGAATCTCTTATTTCTGGCTTTTGCTCTCATCTCTTTGACTGTTTCAGCCCAGCATACAACGCCTGCAGCAAAGGTTCAGCAACAACAGATTGCTGTATCTGCTCCTTTGCATTTTGGCTACTTTAGTTTTGATAAGGTTTTTCATACTATGCCTGGTTACGCTATAGCCAAGCATAATATGGATGAACTCCGTGAGAAATACGATGCAGAAACGAAACGTGTAGAAACTGAGTTTAATGCTAAGTATGAGGAATTTCTTGATGGACAGCGCACTTATGCCAAGACAATCCTGGAGAAACGTCAGGCTGAATTGCGTGAATTGATGGAGAAAAATATTGCCTTCAAGGCTGAGGCTACCCGCCTGTTGCAGCAAGCAGAGAATGATGCTTATGCTCCGCTCAAAGCAAAAATAAACGAGGAAGCTAAAAAGATTGGCAAGCAGAAGGGCTTTGCCTTTATCATCAATACAGACAATAATGCAGCTCCTTATCTCAACGAAGAGATGGGGGAGGATATTACAGCTTTGCTGGAGGAGACTTTGAAATGATGTTGCCTTCTAATCCCGGACCAATCGGTGTCTTTGATTCTGGTTATGGCGGACTGACCATCCTGCATGGGTTGCGCCAGATGATGCCTCAGTATGATTATATGTACTTGGGAGATAATGCTCGTGCTCCTTATGGCTCGCGTTCGTTTGAGGTGGTTTATAAGTTCACACGCCAGGCTGTGCTAAAACTTTTCTCTATGGGGTGTCATCTCGTTATCCTGGGATGTAATACGGCTTCGGCTAAGGCACTACGTTCTTTGCAGCAGCGCGATATTCCTGAGTTGGATCCCAGCAGAAGAGTTCTGGGTATTATCCGCCCTACTGCCGAAGTAATTGGTACTATTACCAAGAGTAATCACGTGGGACTTCTGGCTACAGAAGGTACTATTAAAAGCCAAAGTTATAATATGGAAATTTCGAAACTTTGGCCAGAGATTCAGGTGAGTGGCGTGGCTTGTCCGCTTTGGGCTGCCATCGTGGAAGCCAATGAAGCAGATAGTCCTGGAGCTGATTATTTCGTAAAGAAACGCATCGACCAGCTGATGCTGAAGGACGCTGATATTGATACCATTATTTTGGGTTGCACGCATTATCCGCTTCTTATGAGCAGCATTGTGAAGAATCTTCCTGATGGCGTAAGAGTGGTTCCGCAAGGACAATATGTAGCAAACAGTCTGAAAGATTATCTGAAACGCCATCCGCAGATGGAACAGATGATAACCAAAACAGGCTCTTGCCGATATCTCACAACAGAGAGTGAGGATAAATTCAAGGAATCTGCACAGATTTTCCTTCATGAACAGGTGGAGGTTACACATGTAGATCTTGAATAGTTTATAGTTAATAATTTATAGTTAATAGTTATGCAAGAAACAAGACAAAACCGTATATCAAGACTTCTCCAGAAGGAGTTGAGTCTTATCTTCCAGTCACAAACTCGCATGATGCATGGTGTGATGGTAAGTGTTACTAAGGTTAGAGTAAGTCCAGATCTCAGTATCTGTACTGCTTACTTGAGTGTGTTCCCTTCTGAAAAAGGAGAGGAGATTTTGAAGAATATCAATGCAAATGAGAAGACGATCCGTTTCGACTTGGGTAAAAAAGTGAGAAACCAGTTACGTATTATTCCAGAACTCCGTTTCTTCCTTGATGATAGTCTCGATTATTTGGAGCACATTGATGAACTCTTGAAAAAGTAAAAGAGTAAGGAAGTAAAAAGACAAGGGAGTTAAGACGGCAATTCTTGACTCCCTATACTGTTATATAAATAAGGTAAGATAGAATTATGAATTTCCCATTCTTTATAGCTCGCAGGTATCTTTTCTCTAAGAAGAGTACGCACGTCATCAACGTCATCAGTTCTATTTCTGTAATAGGAGTGGCGGTAGCTACGATGGCTCTGGTCATCGTTCTGAGTGTTTTTAACGGCTTCCATGACCTGGTAGCTTCACTCTTTACGAGTTTTGACCCACAACTCAAGGTTGTGCCTGTTGAGGGAAAAACTGCACCTGCAGATGATCCTATTCTTACTAAGATTCGTCTTTTGCCGCAGGTAGATGTTGCAACAGAAACCGTGGAAGATCAAGCTCTTGCAATCTATAATGATCATCAGGCTATGGTGAAAATCAAGGGTGTAGATGATAATTTTGCAGAACTTTCTCATATTACAGATATTTTATATGGTGATGGCTCTTTCTCCTTGCATGCTGCCAATCTGGAATATGGAACAGTAGGTATCCGTCTTGCCCAGAATTTAGGCATAGGAGCACAATGGGATGGTTTCCTGAAAATCTATGCTCCTAAAAAGGAAGGACAGCTGGATATGACTAACCCTGGTGATGGCTTTGTTGTTGACTCGCTCAACTCTCCTGGCGTACTTTTTGCCGTTAAACAGGCTAAGTATGATAAAAACTACATCATCACTTCTATTTCATTTGCCCGTAATCTCTTTGGTCAGCAAGGTATGCTCTCTGATTTGGAATTACGCTTGAAACCGGGTAGCAATCTGGATGCTGTAAAGGCTGAGATGCAGCAGATAGCTGGTAATAAATATAAAGTGCTTGACAGATTTGAACAACAGGAAGATACCTTTAAAATTATGTCGATAGAGAAGATGATTGCTTATATCTTCCTGACCTTTATCTTAGTTGTTGCATGTTTCAATATCATCGGGTCGCTTTCTATGCTTATTATTGATAAGAAAAATGATGTAGTGACTCTTCGTAATCTTGGAGCTAACGATAAGCAGATTACCAGAGTATTTCTTTTTGAAGGTAGAATGATAGCTGTGATAGGTGCTGTTATCGGTATTGGATTGGGCTTGCTCCTCTGCTTTTTGCAGCAGCAATATGGATTTGTACGTCTGGGAGATTCTGAAGGCTCCTTTATTGTTGATGCTTATCCGGTAAGTGTCCATTACTCAGATGTTGCCATTATCTTCGTTACTGTAATTGCTGTAGGTTGGCTTGCTGTATGGTATCCTGTAAGAGCGCTGAGTAAAAGGCTGTTGAGTTAAAACCTACAGAATTTCTTATACTTGGGTGCATATACTAAAAGAAATGGCATGAATCTTTTATGGGGGATTCATGCCATTTCTTGTTCTAATTGATTTTTTATTTTTTCCTGATGAGTGTAAGACCATCGCGTAGTGGTAAGATAACAACCTCTACCCTAGGATCTCTTGCTATTAAATCATTGAAAGCCCGAATGCCTTGAGTCTGGTGGTCTCGGTCGTAGGCAGGATCGATGACGTGACCATCCCAAAGAGTATTGTCTGCAAGGATGTAGCCTCCAGGGTTCAGGATGCTCATAACCATTTCATACGTTTCTATATAGGTACGCTTATCGCCATCAACAAAAGCCATATCGAATTTTACGCCTAGTTGGGGCGCTTCTATGTTGGCATCACCGATGCGGAAGTCAATCTTGTCGGCAACATTCGAACCTTCTATCCAGGGACGGGTAAAATCTTCCATCTCATCATTGATTTCGAAAGTGTAGAGTTTTCCACCTTCCTGCAATCCCTGGGCCAGGCAGATAGCACTATAGCCACTAAATGTGCCTACTTCCAGAATATTCTTCGGGCGAATCATCTCTACAAGCATCTTGAGAAGTCTGCCCTGAATATGCCCGCTAGCCATACGTCCATGGATAGTATGTATATTGGTGGCGCGGTAAAGACGATACAGATAATCGCCTTCTGGCTCTATATGCTGGCAGATATATTTGTCTATGAGTTCAGTCTCTGTCATAATCTGATGGATTTAGAGTAACGGAAATCTTACTCTTCTGTTTCTTTCTGTGCTAAGATTCCTGAAATGGCAAGTTCGTAAGAAGCCAGACCGAAACCGCAGATTACGCCCAGGCAAGCACAGGAAATATATGAATGATGGCGGAACTCTTCACGTTTATGCACATTAGAGATGTGTACTTCAACGCAAGGGCATTTCAAACTGCGAATACAATCCTGCAAGGCGATGCTGGTATGAGTATAGGCGCCAGCATTGAGTACTACACCATCATAGGAAAAACCTACTTCCTGCAGCTTGTTGATTAACTCGCCTTCAATGTTGCTCTGAAAGTACTCTATCTCAATATCAGGGAATTTCGCTTTCAGCTTAGGCAGATAACTCTCGAAAGAATTGCTACCATAAATACCCGGTTCTCTTACACCAAGAAGGTTCAAGTTTGGACCATTAATAATTTGTATCTTCATATTTACTTGATTTTTAATCGTAATCCATATTTTTTTCGTATCTTTGCGGCAGAGATCTTTTGTACTCTCCTGTCTTATGCAAAGACGATGCAAAGATACAATAAATTAAGGAAACTGACAAAAAAATGAGGAATGAAATTATAAAGAACTATATGAGATACCTCAAGTTGGGGCGTAATTTCTCCAAAAATACGTTGGATGCCTATTACCATGACTTGAATTTTCTCTTGGAGTATGCTGATAAGAACAATTTGGTGCTGACGGAAATGAAATTGGAAGACTTGGAGAATTTTTCTGCAAGTTTGCATGATCGTGGTGTTTCTGCTCGTTCACAAGCTCGGATTTTGAGCGGAATCCGTTCTTTCTACCGGTATCTGGTGCTTGATGATTATATAAAAGACGATCCGACCGAATTACTGGTTTCTCCCCAAATAGGAAAGCATTTGCCGGAGTATTTATCTGTAGAAGAGGTTGACATGCTTGAAGCGGCTATCGATTTGGAAAAATGGGAGGGACAGCGTAATAAGGCGATTATAGAAACCCTGTTCTCCTGTGGTCTTCGCGTTTCGGAACTTGTGAATCTGAAGAAAAGCGATGTGTTTGAAGAAGAAAAGTTTATTAGGGTCATAGGTAAAGGTAACAAGGAACGCATCGTTCCTATTTCTGGTAAGGCTCTGAAAGAAATCAATCTTTGGTATATAGACCGGAATCTGATGACAATCAAGCCAGGTGAGGAAGACTATGTCTTCTTGAACCGTAGAGGTGCTCATCTCACACGCAATATGATACTTATCATGATAAAAAATGCGGCTTATGATGCAGGAATCAAGAAAACCATTTCTCCTCATACTTTACGCCATAGTTTTGCTACAGCCTTGTTGAAAGGTGGAGCCGATCTGAGAGTAATTCAGGCCTTGCTGGGACATGAAGATATTGGAACCACAGAGATTTATACTCATCTTGAAACTTCAGATTTGCGCAGAGCTATCTTGGAACATCATCCTCGAAATATCAAATATAGTGAAGAAAACCAAGTGCTTGATTCTGATAAAACAGACAAAAGATGCCCGAATAACAGATAAAGCACAAGGAATTGACGTTTTTTATATAGGAATATGACAAAATCTGAAAAAATATGAGTAACTTTGCAGCCGCAAAATAATGAATATCAATAATTAATAGAAATAAAGTAAGAAAATATGGCATATTTGTTTTCATCAGAATCAGTTTCTGAAGGACATCCAGATAAAGTGGCTGATCAGATTTCAGATGCATTGCTTGACCAGTTTTTGGCTTACGATGACCACGCTCATTGCGCCATCGAAACCTTTTGTACTACTGGTCAGGTAGTAATCATGGGTGAGGTTCGCTCTAACGTTTATGTTGATTTGCAGACCATTGCCCGCAAGACTATCAAGAAAATCGGTTATACCAAGAGCGAATATCAGTTTGACGGCGACTCTTGTGGTGTGCTTACTGCTATCCATGAACAGAGCGATGATATTAACCGCGGTGTAAGTCGTGAGGAGGATGAGAATCAGGGTGCAGGCGACCAGGGTATGATGTTCGGTTATGCTACAACGGAAACCGAAAATTATATGCCGGTATCACTCGACTTGGCTCAGCTCATCATGCGTGTACTTGCAGATATCCGCAAGGAGGGCAAGGTGATGACTTATCTCCGTCCAGACTCTAAAAGCCAGGTAACTATCGAATATTCTGACGATAATATCCCACAGCGCATCGATACCATCGTAGTTTCTACCCAGCATGATGATTTTATCAAGAAGGCAAATGGTGAGGACGATGATGATGCTATGCTGGCAAAGATTCGTGAGGATGTAATCAATATCCTGATTCCAAGAGTAAAGACTCACCTGAGTGATAAGGTGTTGGCTCTCTTCAATGATGACATCAAGTACTTCGTAAACCCTACAGGTAAGTTTGTGATTGGTGGTCCTCATGGAGATACAGGTCTTACCGGTCGTAAGATTATTGTAGATACTTATGGAGGTAAGGGTGCCCATGGTGGTGGTGCCTTCTCTGGAAAGGATAGTAGTAAGGTTGACCGTTCGGCTGCTTATGCTGCCCGTTATATTGCAAAGAATATGGTTGCTGCCGGCGTTGCAGATGAAATGTTGGTTCAGGTAAGTTATGCTATCGGTGTGGCAGAACCGGTTAGTATCTATGTAAATACTTACGGCAGAAGCCATGTGAATATGACTGACGGCGAGATTGCAAAGAAAATTGCAGAAATGTTTGATCTTCGTCCTAAAGCAATCGAGCGCCAGTTGAAGTTGCGCCAGCCAATGTTCCAGGAAACTGCGGCATATGGACACATGGGACGTAAGAATGAGATAGTAGAGAAAACCTTCACCAGCCGATATCATGAGGCTAAAACTGTGAAGGTAGAACTCTTTACATGGGAAAAATTAGATAAGGTAGACGAAATCAAGAAAGTTTTCGGACTTTAAGGAATGGTGCAACAGGCAGATTCGATACAGACAGATGCCGCACTTGAGGCTGAATCGCAACAGCAAGTGCTCAGGCAACATAGCAGCCAGCTCACACCCAAAGAGGTGTTGAGCTGGCTGCCTAAGAATGCAACGCCAGCTCAGCAGGACTCCATGATTAGGGCACATATCAAGCCCAGTGAGATTCATTGGAGCGAGATGCCGGATACATTACACTTGCCAGGACATAAGGCAGGTAAGAGTTTTAGGGATGTAAGTTTGCCACAATATTATCGTGAGTCATTCTTTTCAAAAGATTCTCTGTTTCATCCGGAATTAAAGGGTGGACGTTTAGGGGTGGCAGGTGATCCTGTTCCCTATACGGTAGCTGGTGATAGCTTTATTACTTCATTGCTGTTGGTCTGTTTTCTCTTGGCTTGTATAGCATTCTCTAAATCTAAGCATTTTGTTATACGCCAGGCAAAAACCTTCTTCCGTACTCCACGCATCGGTACAACAGAGGTGACGGAGACCAGTTCTGAAGTAAGATACCAGTTCTTCTTCGTGTTGCAGACCTGTCTTTTGCTGGCAATCGGGTATTTCATTTATTCGAAAGCATCTATCAGCGATACGTTTATCGTAGACCAATATCAGGTAATCAGTATATACGCTGGTTGTATGGGGGGCTATTTCTTGTTGAAGGCGTTCCTCTATGTGATTTCTGGTTGGGTATTCTTTGAAAAGAAAAAAAATGTACAATGGCTCAAGGCATACTTGTTCCTAATATCATGTCAAGGAGTGGCCTTGTTCCCAATGGTGATGCTTTTGTCGTATTTCGATTTCCCATTGCAAATTGCAGTGATATACACGTTGACTATCCTTGGATTAGTTAAATTGTTGGCTTTTTTGAAGGCTTACATTATCTTTTTTAGAAGAAATGGCGTGTTTCTGCAAATATTTTTGTACTTTTGTGCCCTTGAAGTGATACCCTTGTTCGCTCTTTGGGGTGGACTTGTGTTAATCAGTCATTATTTGAAAATAAACTTTTAAGACAAAATGATAAAGAAAATTTTAGTTTCTCAGCCAAAACCTGCAAGTGAGAAGTCTCCTTACTTCGATATCCAGGCTCAATATGGAGTAGAATGCGTGTTCCGTCCATTCTTTAAGGTAGAGGGGCTCTCTTCTAAAGAATTCCGTCAGCAGAAAATAAATTTGCTTGACTATACTGCTGTCGTATTTACATCTCGTCATGCAGTAGACAACTACTTTAAATTAGCTAAGGAGATGCGTATCACAATTCCTGAAGATATGAAATATTTCTGTGTGATAGAGACTATCGCTCTCTACATCCAAAAGTATGTTCAGTATCGCAAGCGTAAGGTGTTCTTTGGTGATACAGGTAAAATTGATGGGTTGATGGGACAGATGGCTCGCCATAAAACCGAGAAATATCTGGTACCATTAAGCAGTGTTCATAATGATGATATTGCCAACTTGCTTGATGAGAAAAAACTCAATCATACAGAATGTGTAATGTATCGTACAGTAAGCAATGATTTCTCAGAAGAGGAAATCATGAACTTCGATTATGATATGATGCTTTTCTTTAGCCCAACAGGTGTAAAGGCTCTGAAGAAGAATTTCCCTAATTTTGAACAAGGGAATATCGCTGTTGGCGCTTTTGGTCCTGCTACAGCAAAAACGGTTGAAGATGAGGGCTTACGCCTTGATCTGGAGGCTCCTAATAAAGCTTTTCCATCTATGACAGGTGCCTTGGCAGATTATCTGAAACGTCATAATAAATAGGAAATATTTAATAGAATAGATATGTCAACAGACAGAAATAAAACATTCGGAAAGAAAGAGCATCTATGTAAACTGACACTTATAGAACAGCTCTTTGGAGGTGGTGCTAAAGCAATGACGGCATGGCCTATGAGAATGGTGTTTCTTCTTGTTGACAAGAAAGATGAGCAAGCCCCTTCTGTTCAAGTTCTTATCAGTGTATCAAAGCGTTATTTTAAGCACGCAGTAAAGCGCAATCTGGTAAAGCGACAGATACGTGAAGCTTTTCGTTATCAAAAACAAGAGCTGGAGACTTGTATGCAGAATTATGTTGGAAAACAATTGCTTGTGGCTTTTGTTTGGCAAACAGAACAATTGCAGCCTTCAAAGCTGGTTTCAACCAAAATGACTAAACTTTTGGATAGATTGGTTGATAATATCAAGGAGATGCAATCAGAAACAGTCATGAAAGAGAGCAGTTTATGATGAAGATTCTCTTTATGATAGCACATGGCATGAGAAAGGTGTTGGTATGGATTCTTATACTGCCGATATTGTTTTATCAGAAGTGTATTACTCCTTATACGCCACCTTCTTGTCGCTTTCAGCCCACTTGCTCAGAGTATGCGAGACAAGCCATCCTGAAGCATGGTCCCTTTAAGGGACTGGCTTTGGCTGTTTGGCGCATCTTAAGATGCAATCCTTGGGGTGGTTCGGGTTATGATCCCGTACCGTAAGTTTCCGACTGTATTGTTGGGCCCCTTATACATATTATATAATATAATAAAAAATCATATTCTATGGCAAAAAATTTTGTTGAAGAATTGAAATGGCGTGGTATGCTGGCGCAGATAATGCCAGGTACTGAGGAATATCTCAACACCCACATGGTGTCTGCCTATCTCGGAACCGACCCTACTGCAGACTCTCTGCACATCGGTCACCTTTGTGGTATCATGATGTTGCGCCACTTGCAGCGTTGTGGCCATAAGCCTTATCTCCTCGTCGGCGGTGCCACGGGTATGATTGGCGACCCTTCTGGCAAGAGCCAGGAGCGCAATCTTCTCGATTCAGAGACTCTCTATCATAACCAGGAAGCTATCAAGAAGCAGGTATCTAAGTTCCTCGACTTCGATGGCAATGAGCCTAACAAGGCGGAGTTGGTGAACAACTACGACTGGATGAAGGACTTCACCTTCCTCGATTTCGCTCGTGTGGTTGGTAAGCATATCACTGTAAACTACATGATGGCGAAGGATAGCGTGCAGAAGCGCTTGAACGGTGAGGCTCGCGACGGCTTGTCTTTCACTGAGTTCACCTATCAGTTGCTCCAGGGCTACGACTTCCTCTATCAGTATGAGAAGTATGGTGTTCGTCTCCAGTTGGGTGGTAACGACCAGTGGGGTAACATGACTACCGGTACTGAGCTGATTCACCGCACATTGGGTAACGACGCAGAGTGCTTCTGCCTCACTTGTCCTTTGATTACCAAGGCAGACGGCAAGAAGTTCGGTAAGACAGAGAGCGGTAACATCTGGTTGGACCGTAACCGCACTACTCCTTACGCTTTCTACCAGTTCTGGTTGAACGTAAGCGATGATGATGCCGAGAAGTATATCAAGATCTTCACTGACCTTGACAAGGAGACTATCGATGCTCTCGTAGAGGAGCACAAGCAGGATCCAGGTCGCCGTGTACTCCAGAAGCGTCTGGCTGAGGAGGTTACCATAATGGTTCATTCTCAGGAGGATTTGGATATGGCTATCGCAGCCAGCAACATCCTCTTCGGTAAGGCTACCAAGGAGAACTTGGCACAGCTCGATGAGGCAACATTGAACGATGTATTCGCCAATGTTCCTCACTACGACCTCGACAAGAACCTGCTCGGTGGAACTGCTGTAGATCTCTTCAATCAGGAGGGCATGCAGATTTTCCCAAGCAAGAGCGAGATGCGCAAGCTCGTTAAGGGTGGTGGCGTTTCACTCAACAAGGAGAAGCTCAATGCATTCGACCAGGTAATTACTGCTGAAGACCTGATTGACGGCAAGTATCTTTTGGTTCAGAAAGGTAAGAAGAACTACTTCTTGATTACCGTTAAGTAATCGTTAAAAGTATTGAAAATATTTGGTAGTGGAGAAAAAATCCACTACCTTTGTAGCCGATTTGCTTGTCCTATGGTGTAATGGTAGCACTACAGTTTTTGGTTCTGTCAGTGGTGGTTCGAATCCGCCTGGGACAACAGGTCATAAATAACCCTTCAAATCCGCAAAGACTTGAAGGGTTATTTTGTTATATAAGAGTTTAGTTTAGGTAGAGAAAGTTTATGCAAGAGATAGACTTGATATTTCAGCAGTATTATCGTCCGCTATGTCTTTATGCCACTCATTATCTGCATAATATCGATGAGGCTGAAGACGTGGTGCAGGATTGTTTTGTGAAATTGATAAGTAGAAGCATCATGCCGGAAAACATCAAGGCTTTCTTATATATCTCTGTGCGCAATGCCTGCATCGACCTGTTGCGCCGCCAGTCTCCGATAGATACGGAGATTACTCCTACCGATTTATGTGGCGTGATTTCTGATGACCAGGCACAGGAAAGTTCTTTCCGGGAGGCAGAACTGTGGACGGCTATCGAGCTATTACCCGAACGATGCAGGGAAATTTTCCTGATGAGCAAGCATGACGGAATGACTTATCGGGAGATAGCTGAAGAACTGAACCTGTCGGAAAAGACCGTGGAGCATCAGATTTCCAAGGCTTTAAAGACCTTACGAGGCAAGAAAGATGATTTTCTTGCAGATTTTTTCTATATTTTACCTTTCATCCATGGGGGTATTCTGTAATTTTTGCGTTATAGCAATAAAAGAATGAATAAAAGTACAGTTATGAAAGGTAAAGAGATTATTTTTGCGTTCTCAATTCTTGCCTTGCCAGCTCCAACGTTGGCAGGCACGCCGAAGATGATGGTGGAGGCTCAGACTTCTACCACCATCCGTCAGCAGATGGATTGGCTGCACCGCATCAGGAAAATCAACTTCGTCTATGATTCATCGCTTGATGGGGAATTGAACATCAAGTATCATGGACCAGACATTCAGCATCTTTCGGTGAAGAAGGCACTGAAGGCGCTTTTCGAGAAAACTCATATTCTATATAATATCAATGCGAACTATGTGATATTGAAGCGAAAACCCGTACAACAAATATCAACATCTTACACGAATATCAATCACAAAGTTCAGCAGGTTCAGCGTCGCCACACTCTCAGCGGATACGTCCGTGACGAGAGTGGCGAATCGCTGATTAATGCCACCATCTATGATCTGACGGATGGCATCGGTACAACCACCAATGAATATGGTTTCTTTTCGCTTACCCTGCCTGAAGGCGAGCACCAGCTTCGCTTTTCGTATGTGGGCTATGCCGACAAGGTAGAGAAGCTGAATCTCTCGAAAGATATGCATCATAATATGGCACTCCGTGTTGATGGTAAATTGCCTGAGGTGGTGGTAGATGGCGACTTGAACTCTCCGCTTCTGACCACACAAACCGGCAAGCGCTCCTTTTCGAACAAGGATATCAAGACAGAGTTTGCCCTGATGTCTTCACCGGATGTGGTGAAGACCCTGCAGCGTGTGAGTGGAGTGGCAGAAGGACAGGAATTGGCAAGCGGACTCTATGTGCATGGCGGCAATGGTGATGAGAACCTTTATCTGATAGATGGTACTCCACTTTATGATACGAATCATGCGCTGGGGCTTTTCTCCAGTTTCAATGCCGATGTGGTGAAGAATGTGGATTTCTACAAGAGCGGCTTTCCTGCACGATATGGTGGAAGATTGTCGTCGGTGGTGGATGTGCGTACAGCCGATGGAAACATGAATCAGTTTCATGGCGCCTATCGCATCGGACTGCTTGATGCCAGTGTGCAGTTTGAGGGACCTATCCGGAAAGGCAAGACCTCTTATAATATAGGTATGCGCCGTTCCTGGATGGATCTGCTGTCCCGTCCCTTGACCAAGGCTTTCTCTGATCCAGACGATAAACTCTCGATAGGTTATTACTTCATGGACCTGAATGCCAAGGTAACCCATCGTTTCAACGACCGTTCGAAGATAGACTTGAGTCTTTATCACGGCAAGGACAGTTGGGACGTGACGGATGATATTGATGATAGCAAGGGGGATTGGTACCATGAAGGTGATTCATATAATAAGGAATTAACGAAGACGCAGCTCAACTGGGGAAACTTCAATGTAGCTTTGAATTGGAATTATCTGTTCTCACCGAAGCTCTTTGCTAACTTCACGGCTGTATATTCCCATAACCGTTCCAAACTTTATTCTCTGGATGATGACAGGGAAATCTATCCACAAAACAAGAATGAAAGGGTGTGGAATCATTTGGAGCATGGCTATACTTCTACTATTTATGATGCCGGATATCGCACGGCATTCGATTACCGTCCGAATCCACGTCATCATATCCGTTTCGGTCATGACTACACGATGCATCTCTTCCGTCCACAGACGGTGATGCAGCTTGACTATGTGGGAGGTGGAAGTGGTGTTGAGATGGATACCATTCGTGTGAATAGTACCAATAGGCATGTGTCTCATGAATGGTCGGCGTATGCGGAGGATGAAATCTATCTCAATGATAAATGGAGCCTGGATGCTGGCTTCCATCTGGGATTGTTTCATATCAGCAACAAGAACTTCTTCAATATCGACCCTCGCTTCGCCCTGAAATACCAGTGGAGTCATGCGGTATCGCTGAAGGCTTCTTTCACGCAGATGACCCAGTATGTGCATAAGATATCCAACAGTTATCTGGATTTGCCTACTGATTATTGGGTGCCAACCACCAAGGATTTGAAACCGATGCGTTCTTATCAGATTGCAGCCGGTATCTATGCGCAGCCTAATCGCCACTGGATCTTATCGCTCGAAGGCTATTACAAACTCTCAAAGCATCTTCTGCAATACAGCAGCTGGCTGGGAATCGAACCTCCGGCAGAGAATTGGGATAGTCAGGTGATGGATGGCAAGGGATTGTTCTATGGTTTGGAGGCAGATGCCACTTATCGTAACAATCACCTGACCTTGAGCGGTTCCTATACGCTTTCCTGGAACAAGCGGAAGTATGATGAGTTCTATCAGAACTGGTATTACGACAAGTATGACACAGCGCGATTAGCGGTAAACCAACCAGCGTGTTAGGGTCAGGCCAGAAAGCATCGGCGATCCT
>OKSE01000408.1_pt1 | contig 26117 bp, 26 predicted proteins | sample 1633631 | NCBI WGS metagenome assembly OKSE01 (sample SAMEA3541555, study PRJEB24748) | human gut metagenome | biome: human gut; feature: human-associated habitat; material: faeces | place: China | collected 2012 | reverse complement strand
CAGCAGGCTGATAATAACAGTTGTTTCGTCAACATTTTTTGAACCGACTTTTTGGATTATAACTATTCCCGAAAGAATAGCTACTCCCGCGCCGAGTATCTCTTTGCCGGAGAACTCGGTAATGTGTCGGAACGCCTTATATGCCATGGTGAGCAGGATGAACGAATACATGAACGAGAATCTGTAGGGCAGATCGTTCGGGAAGTGGAATGCGTGCCAAATATAATTGAGCACATTGAGATTGAAGCTGAAATATATAAGCCCGAGAAGAAGCACATTTGCTATCTTTTCTCTTACGGGTATGCGTTTGCAGAAAAGATAGAGCGGGACAAGTATTACCGTTGCCATTCCGCAATAGACATTGGGAAGAACATCGGTTCCGCTGCTTCTTATTGTGGGAGTGACGCTTGCAAGATGATTTGCGAGGAAGTCGAATATCTTGAAATATGACTTGACGGTTTCGGGCCATGTTCCGCTCGTCGCGGAGCAGCTTTGAAGAATAAAATAGACGGGAATGAGCGCGAACGCAACGAGAGCCGCGCCTGCAATGCTCGAAAGAGCAAATGTTATTCCGTCGGACAGGAATGAGTTGTATCTGATTTTATCTTTTAGCTTGCTGTACTGCTCGCCGTCCGGGTCGGTGTAAACTTCGAGAGCTTTCGTGGTGTCGGAGATGTTATAACGGCTGAAATAATATACAAGGAAATAGAGCACCGCAAAGATGCACGCCATGTAGCCCATATAGTAGCTCGTCAGCAGTGTCATCGACAGCGAGAAAATGTAGAGAGCGGGTCTGCGCTCGTTGATGATGCGCTCAATGCCGAGAATCATCAGCGGGAACAGAACCATGGCGTCGAGCCACATCAGATTCCAATAATAGGCTATAAAGAAGCCACAGAAAGAATAGAGCACACCGAACGCTGCGGTTATGAGCGAATGCTCGCCGAACGACTTTTTGAGATAATAGCAGAAGGTCGCGCTCGAAAACGCCGCAGCGAGAAGAATCATTGTCGCTATCGCCTCGGGCATATTCTTGTGGCCGAAGATGAGCATGACTATCGAGAGCGGGCTGCACAGATAGTTATAGAAGTTGCCGAGGAAGCTGCCTCCGAGACCCGTATTCCACGAGTAGAGGAAGCTCTTCATCTGCGTGACACGGTCATAGAACTCCGCAAAAAGCGGGCCGTACTGATGATAGAGATCCATTCTGAGAATGGTCACATCGCCGAACGGTATGAGGCTGTAGCAGATATAGACTATCAGCATTATAACTGCCGAGCAGCCAAAAGCGAGCCAACAGTATTTGTTATCTTTAAAAATCCTGCTGATAACAGATCCTTTTTCATTTTTTATTTTCATTTCTTTACCTGCCTTATTTCTTTATCTTTTTGATTGCCTTCTTTGCCATGGGCAGAAGCTTTTCAAACCCGAGATACATAATTTTGTCAACCGGCATATCAAATTCGCCGACATATTCAAATATATGGGGTACGAACTTTATCTTGAACTTTGAAAGATGGTCTTCGAAGCTTCCGTCAACTCCGCCGAGATTGAAATAGTCACAGCCGGCATCTATAGAATCACAGACTCCCGCATATATAAGCCCGACAGATGCACAGAGGGTCGAGAGCACAGAGAGATCGGAGCCGGCATAGAGATACTCGGCAATTTTGAGCTTCGCCTGCGGATCAGGCATAATGACAAGGCTGGCGGCGAGATTCACGGTGTTTCCCTTTTCTTCGATAAGAGCCTTTGCCTCATCGAGCTTGCGCGTGTTTTCGGGAATGTTCTGCTTCTTTGCAATCAGCCCCTCGAGATATTCAACATATCTGTCAAGGTGCATGCGCGCATAATATATGACCGCCCTGTCGCCGAACGCATGGCGTATCTTTTTGAAATATTCTTCGTTTCTCAGCGAGATACCCTGACGCTTTTCGGTCTGACCGAGCAGGCGGACAAATTCCGAAAGATCGTCGTCCGGGACGGCCTTTATGAACTCGATGCCCTTGGAATTATGGAACGAGCCCATATAATAGCGGGTCTTTTTCGGAACGGCTTTCAAAAATCCCGCGCTGTCGATAGGTCCGTTTTCGTTGAAGAGCGGGATAGCCATGTTGAATCTTGGCTGAAAATATGCGTTTATGTCGGTGCTCAAGCCCCTGTGAACAAATCCGCACTCCTGCATGACTCTTATCGTCTCGTCAAATGAGTTGCCGAAATCGGCGGCATTCTGCTTTTCGTAGTTTTCTCTTATTACGAACGGGTCTGCCTTTACGGCAATCGCGCCGATCTTCTTTGCGTATTTTTTCAGCTGAGTCGAGAATTCGCGCATTGCCTCTGCGTCGCCGAAATTGCCGACGGGACCGCGCGGGGAATATATGAGCTTTTTGCCCATCGGCAGATGCCTTATCAAAAGAAGTGCGCCTACTGTGGGCGAGCCGTCTTTGTAGAGCATGCATATGTCGTGATCCCAGTTGTCCTTGACCTCGGACCATTCGGGCAGCTGTGTGAAGCAATAGGCAGGGGAGACGTTGAGAAAGTCTCTGTATTCTCCGGCATCCACGCCCGTTTTGAAGTTGTATTCAGCCATTTGCGATTAACTCCTTGATGCTTTTAGTTTTCGGATAAACAAACATATTTTACCACAAGTCGTGCAAGTATGCAATAAATGTAGTATACATATAAAATAATTTACAAATCATATCACTGTTGACAACTTTTGAAGTATGGTTTATAATGACTGCATATTTTAAAAGCTGTGACGGGAAGAAGTAACCGCATCATGCCGGCAAAGAGAGTCTCCGGGCGCTGTGAGGGGACGCGGCATGGCGGCGAAATACATCTCCGAGCTGCGAGGCTGAACAATTGTAGTAGGTCGAGCCGCAGGCGTGCGTTATACGCTGAGCGCAATGCTCCCGAGACTCCGAAAGGAGTGAACAGAGGTGGTACCGCGGTAATTCGCCCTCTGCACGGTTCTCCGTGCGGAGGCTTTTTAATTTTATGAACAAAATGAAAGGAAAAATAACTATGGGAATTTACGAAGAACTCGTCGCGCGCGGACTTATCGCGCAGGTGACGAACGAGCCGGAAATCAGAGAGATGATAAACAGCGGCAAAGCTACATTCTATATTGGTTTTGACTGCACCGCAGACAGCCTTACGGCCGGTCACTTCATGGCGCTGACCTTAATGAAGAGACTGCAGATGGCTGGCAACAAGCCGATAGCTCTTATCGGCGGCGGCACTACAATGATAGGCGACCCCTCGGGACGCACCGACATGAGAAAGATGCTCACCCGCGAGGATATCAATCACAACGCCGAGTGCTTCAGACGCCAGATGGAGCGTTTTATCGACTTCGGCGAGGGCAAGGCTCAGATGGTGAACAACGCCGATTGGCTTCTCAACCTTAATTATATCGAACTTCTTCGCGAGGTCGGCGCCTGCTTCTCCGTCAACAATATGCTCCGTGCCGAGTGCTATAAACAGCGCATGGAAAAGGGACTGAGCTTCTTTGAGTTCAACTATATGATAATGCAGAGCTACGATTTCTACTATTTGTTCAAGAATTACGGATGCAACATGCAGTTCGGCGGCGACGATCAGTGGAGCAATATGCTCGGCGGAACCGAGCTCATACGCAAGAAGCTCGGCAAGGATGCTCACGCAATGACCATAACTCTTCTTACCGACTCCCAGGGTCATAAGATGGGCAAAACCGCGGGCAACGCCGTTTGGCTCGACCCCAAGAAGACCTCGCCCTACGAGTTCTATCAGTATTGGAGAAATGTCGCGGACAGCGATGTTCTCAAGTGCATACGTATGCTTACTTTTCTGCCTCTCGAGCAGATTGACGAGATGGACAAGTGGGAGGGCAGCCAGCTCAACAAGGCAAAAGAGATACTCGCATATGAGCTGACAAAGCTCGTCCACGGCGAGGATGAGGCAAACAAAGCGCAGGATGCCGCAAGAGCACTCTTCGGCGGCGGAGCGGATTCCGCAGATATGCCGTCCACAAGCCTCAGTGCAGACGACTTCGCCGACGGAAAGATCAGCGTTATAGATATTCTTGTCAAAGCAGGACTTGCAAAATCCAAAAGCGAGGCAAGGAGACTTATCGAGCAGGGCGGCGTCAGCGTCAACGATGAAAAAGTAAAGAGCCTCGATTTTTCGCTTTCTGCCGACGAAATAGCCGCCGACCCGGCTATAATTAAGAAGGGAAAGAAAATTTTCCACAAAATTGTTATGGCTTAATTGTGTACAATTGCCATTGCTATAGCAAAAAAGAAAGTTATAATATTGGATAAGGATTTTTCCTATTACTTTGATTGGATGGAACTTTAAATGAAAATTGTTATTGTCGGCGACGGCAAGGTCGGTTACAATATCGCGAAGCAGCTGCTTGCCGAGGGTCATGATATCGTAGTCATAGACAACAATCCTGATGTGCTCGAGGATTCGCTCCAGAAGCTCGATGTGCTTGTTGTCGACGGAAACGGAGTCACACTCAAGACGCAGGAAGAGGCAGATGTTGCAAACAGCGATCTTCTTATCGCCGCAACCTCTGCGGACGAGATAAACCTGCTGTGCTGCATTCTCGCAAAGAAGCTTGGATGCCGCCACGCGATCTGCCGCATGAGCAACCCGGACTATGTTCAGTCGATTCAGTATATGCGCGACGATTTCGGCCTTTCGATGACCGTCAATCCGGAGCTTACCGCCGCGCGAGAGATATTCCGTATCCTGCAGTTTCCGAGCTTCCTCAAGCGTGATACTTTTGCAAAAGGCCGCGTCGAAATAGTTGAGCTCAAGTTAAAAGAGGACTGCGCGCTGGTCGGCAAGAAGCTTGAAAAATTATCTGATGTTCTGCGCGGCGTGAAAGTGCTCGTCTGCGCCGTTGACAGGGGCGGCGAAGTCTGTATCCCCGACGGCAGTTTTGAGCTTCAGGCGAATGACAAGATAACCGTCACCGCTCCACGCAGTGAACTCGTCAAGATGCTCAAGGCACTCAAGATAAGCAATCAGAAGATAAGAGATGTGCTGATAATCGGCGGAAGCAAGATTGCCGTCTATCTCGCCGATGAGCTTATAAAGAGCGGAGTCAATGTCAAGATAATCGAGCAGAAGCTCGACAAGTGCCGCGCTCTTTCAGAGCGCCTGCCGGGCGCCGTTATAATCAACGGCGACGGAACGCTCCAGGATCTGCTCTCGTCTGAGGGTATTGAAGATACAGATGCCGTAGTTTCGTTGACAAATATCGATGAGGAAAACCTTATCATATCAATGTACGCGGATGTCTGCAAAGTGCCAAAGACTATTACAAAAATTAATCGTACCGAATATATCAAGCTTTTCAAAGATAAGGATATCGGCAGCGTTGTGTGCCCGAAAATGCTCGCGAGCTATGAGATAATCCGCTATGTCAGAGCTATGGACAACACCACCGGCGGTTCGGTCAAGACTCTGTACAGAATAATTGACGAAAAGGTTGAAGCCCTTGAGTTTGCGGTGACCGACAGCACAAAGTGCATCGGCGAACCTCTTAAAAAAGTCAACCTCAAGGACAATATCCTTCTTGCCTGCATAACCCGCATGGGAAAGGTTATTATCCCGAGCGGTAATGATTATATAATGGCGGGGGATACGATAATTGTTATCACCACTGCCGAGGGCAAGTTCAAGGATATTAACGATATCTTTGCCGAGGACTGAGCCGGGAGACGCGAAAATGAACTATAAACTTATTGCAAATTATATAGGCAATATTCTGCGAATTGAAGGACTTTTTATGATCCCGGCCCTGCTTGTGTCGCTGTATCATAACGAGTTCAAATGCGTTCTTGCTTTCGGAATCAGTATTGCGGCACTCCTTGTTATCGGTCAGCTGATGCATATGATAAAACCCAAAAAGCGTAATATATTTGTGCGCGAGGGTTTTGCTATTGTCTCTCTGTCCTGGCTTGCAATATCGCTTTTCGGTGCGCTGCCGTTCTTTATAAGCCGTGAGATCCCGAATTTTATAGACTGCTTTTTTGAAACCGTTTCCGGATTCACAACGACAGGTTCGAGCATACTCTCGAATGTCGAAGCTCTTTCAAAAGGTCTGCTCTATTGGCGAAGCTTCTCGCATTGGCTCGGCGGAATGGGCGTTCTTGTGTTCCTGCTTGCGGTTGTACCAAAGGGCAAAGACAACGACGCGGAGTCGCTCTATATACTTAGGGCGGAGAGCCCGGGACCCACGTTCGGAAAGCTCGTCTCGAAAATGCGTCAGACTGCGCGTATTCTCTATCTGATTTATATAGTTTTGACTGTCATCGAAATTATCCTGCTTGTCATAGGCGGAATGCCGTTCTTTGACAGCTTGCTTAATTCGTTTGCAACCGCCGGAACAGGCGGCTTCGGAATAAAGAATGCCAGCATAGGCGCATATGACAGCTATTATCTTCAGGGTGTTATAGGAGTGTTTATGCTGCTGTTCGGCGTGAACTTCAATATTTATTATCTGCTGCTTGCAAGAGACTTCAAGCTCGTTTTCAAAAACGAGGAGCTTCGTTTCTATATCATAACCGTTTTGGTTTCGGTTACGGTGATAGCAATAAATATTCGCTCAATGTTCTCAAGCTGGTTTGACGCTTTTCATCACAGCTTCTTCCAGGTTTCGTCGATTATCACGACAACCGGATTTTCTACCACTGATTTTTCGCTTTGGCCTGAGCTTTCGCGATATATTCTCGTTGTGCTCATGCTCATGGGCGCGTGCGCGGGCTCTACCGGCGGCGGCTTAAAGGTGTCGAGAGTCCTTATATTATTCAAGGCTCTTCGCAACGAGATGCAGCGCGTCGTTCATCCGCGCAGCGTCAAGGTTCTTCGCATAGACGGAAAGGTTCAGAATGAAGCACTCGTCAGAAATGTTTCTATGTATCTTGTTGCATATGTTATTGTTATGATAGCATCCACGCTTCTTGTTTCAATCGATGATTTTAGCTTCACGACCAATGTAACTGCGGTTATATCGTGCATGAATAACATCGGACCCGGAATAGATATTGTCGGTCCAATGGGCAATTTCAGCGGATTCTCGTGGTTCAGCAAGCTTGTTCTCAGCGCGGACATGATAATCGGCAGACTGGAGATATTCCCGGTTCTCGCTTTGTTTTCGCCCTCGCTTTGGAAGCGCTGCAACTAAATAAATGTGTCGGATTCGTGCGTTTGCCGCATGGATCCGACTTTTTTAAAAAAGTTTACAAAATGTACTTTAACTCGCCGAAACATAAGTGTAATATATAAGAAAATACATGATGGAGAATTGGGATGACAAAGAAGATACTCAACAAAAAGCAGAAAATCGTTATCAGTATCGTTGCTGCGTTGCTTATCATTGCGCTTGGTGTCACTGCTTATGTTATGATAAGCAAGAAGACACGCACCACGGTTGCCCTGGCGGATGTAACTGCCGGCGACATCACCGAAACGCTCAAACTTTCCGGTACTGTGAACTCCGAGAATCAGGCGTCGTTCGAAATACTTGACGGCACATATGTCAAGAGCGTAAATGTCAGAGTCGGAGATGCCGTTAAAAAAGGCGATGTGCTTGCGACATTTGATACAAGCTCACTCAGCGACGTTGTGGCGCAGAAAAGAGAGAACTATAACGCCGCCATGTCGCAGTACAGAAAGTATGCTTCAAACGCGAACGCCTCCGTGGCTCAGCTCGAATCGCTCTCAAAGCAGATAGAACAGAAGCAGCAAGAGATAGAGAAACTCAGCGAAAAGGTCGATGCGGCAAAACCGAAGGACGACACAAAGGAAACTATCTCGCTGAAAAAGCAGCTCACCGAGCTCCTCGGTGACAGCAAATTGGCGGCAGAAATAGTTGACAGACTCTTCTCTTCCGGCACTCAGGTTTCGGAGATACTCCAGCATCTCGAGAATATAATTAACGGCGCGAACAATCAGATTTCGTCGATACTCAAGCTCCTTTCGGTTTCCGACGAGGAAAAGCAGCTGATATCGGCGCAGCTTGAATTGGTTGAGCTCAAAGCGCGGCAGGGGATACTGAAGCTCCAGTCCGGTGATACTTTAGCTTCGCTTTATCTCTCGGTTGCCGAATCAGCAAAGGAAGACTTAGACAAAACCGTCGAAGCCGTGAATGCGCTGAAAAAAGGCTGGGTTGCCGAGAATGACGGCGTTGTAAGGGAAATAAATATCGTCAGCGGCGAGACATATCACACGCCGAAAAGTAATTCAACAGTCTCGCTCGACAGTATTGATATATCTTCGCTTCTCTCATCCGCAACATCGGACACAAAGGACTTTTCCGGTATTATCAATCAGCTTTTCCCGGGAACTCCCGGCGGTATAGTCGTTGAATATTATCCGCTCTCTGCGACTTTCAGTGTCAGCGGCAAGGATATATATAAAATAAAACTCGACCAGCCGGTCGAGATAACCGGCGCAACAGGCAAGAAGTTCAGCGGTTATGTCAGCTTTATAAGCCCCACCGCCTCTGAATCTGCCTCGTCAAGCATTACTTCGCTTCTCGGTTCAACATCCGGCGGCAGCGAAGTTGAGGCGAAAGCGATGATTGAACAGCCCGACAAGAGCATTATAATTGGTCTTTCGGTTGATATGTCCATAAAGCTCGAAACCCAAAAGAACGCCACTCTTGTTCCGGTCGAGTCAATACAGTACGAGGACGGAAAGTCGTATATCTATCTTTATGACCCAGACTCAAAGACTGTTAAGAAAACCGAAGTCACAACAGGACTTTTTGACGGAGAGCACTATCAGATACTTTCCGGCTGCTCGGTAGGGGATAAGATAGTCAAGATACCGTCCGAAGATATTGAAGACGGTCAGAAGATACATGCAAAGTAATGGCACTGACACTTTTTATAAATATAAACGAACTGACCAACGAGCAGTACGAGCGCGAAATAAATTTTCTTTGTCCGCAGAAACGCGAGCGCGTTTTCAGGATGCGCTTTGAAGATGACAAAAAACGCTCGCTTGCCGCGAATCTCGCCGCAAGGCGCGCGTCTGCCGACTTTTTGGGTATTGATGAGGACGAAATCAGAATAACTTGTGACGGCAACGGAAAGCCGCTGTGCGATGGATGTTATATATCGCTCAGCCATTCCGGTGACTATGCAGTCTGCGCTGTGAACAGTTTTCCAATCGGAGTTGACATTGAAAAAAAGCGTGATGTCAATCCCAAACTTATAAATAAAATATGCGTCAACGATGCCGAGAGGGAATATGCGACAGATACGCAAAACCTGCTTACGCTGTGGTCTGTCAAAGAAGCCTGCTTCAAGGCGCTGAGTCCAAAGGTAAGTACAGTCAGCGATATATCGCTCGAAATAACCGAAAGGGGATTCGAATGCAGCGGAATATCCTTTATTGAGACAGGCATTGTGCACAAAGATTATGTTTTTTCGCTCGCATCAGTCTAAAAATTTCAATAAATGCTTGCATAAATATGAAACAGCAGTTATAATTATTCTATTATCATTTGGAGGTTCATTATGAATTTAGTACAGTTTTTAAACCTTGCCAGCGGTACAGCTGCAAACGGTGCGGCTTCCGGCAAGAGTCAGATTTCTCTTATCGTTATGATGGTTCTTCTGTTCGCGGTCATGTATTTTGTCATGATCCGTCCCCAGAAGAAAAAGCAGAAGGAAGAGCAGCAGATGCGCGACAGCATCGAGGTCGGCGATGAGATCACCACTATCGGCGGTATCGTCGGACGCGTTGTCACTGTTAAGGATGATTCTCTTATTATAGAGACCGGCGCTGAAAGAAACAGAATCAAGATTATGAGATGGGCTATCAGCACCAACAACACCGCTAACGAGAAGCTCGAGGCCGAGAGAGCTGCCGCGAAGGAAGCTCAGGAAGCTGAGAAGGCAGCAAAGATGGAAGAGGCCAAGGCAAAGAGCAAGGCAAGCCGCAAGAAGAGCAAGAAGAACAAGGATGCGGACGCCGAGTAATCTGACATAAAATCAGACTTCCCCTCATACTTTTTAACAAACGGTATGAGGGGGATTTTTTTATGCCTGCCAAAAGGGGAGAGCGAAAGGAAACCAACGATAAGAAAACTCTTCTGATAAGTCTGCTTATCGGCAATGCGCTTGGCGCCGCAATATTTTTTATACTGCTTTCGATTGCCTCTGCGGTGATACTCAAAAAAGGTGTTTTTTCGGGAGCTTATACGCCCGTTTCAATTGTGTGTGCCGCAATAGCGGCGTTTATAGCCGGACTCTTTTCTGTCATCCCGATAAGAAAAAACGGACTTCTGTTGGGACTGTGTTCATCCGTTTTGCTTATTGCCTGCGTTGTTATATCCGCCGCGGCCGCAGGCGGCAGTGTAGGCATAAAAACAGCGATTGCGGCGGCTGTTGCAGCCGTATGTGCCTGTATCGGAGGCATACTTGCCGCAAATATGAAAAAGAAAACACGATGACCGTGCCGCAAGGCACGGTTTTGTCTTGTAAAATATAAAAAAGATGGTATAATATATAAGTATTTACATACGAGGAGGAAAACAAATCATGTCCAAAGAAAAGTATTATATCACAACTGCGATTGCTTACACATCGCGCAAGCCTCACATAGGCAATTCCTATGAGATAGTTCTCACCGATGCCATAGCCAGGTATAAGCGAATGCAGGGATATGATGTGTTTTTCCTTACCGGTACCGATGAACACGGTCAGAAGATAGAGGAGTACGCCAAGAATGCAGGCGTATCCCCGAAAGAATATGTTGACAAAGTGGCAGGGGAGATACGCGGTATCTGCGATCTGCTCAACACAACTTATGACAAGTTTATCAGAACGACCGACGATTACCATGAAAAGGTAGTTCAGAAGATATTCCGCAAGCTTTATGACCAGGGCGATATCTATAAGAGCGAATACGAAGGCATGTACTGCGTGCCCTGTGAGAGCTTCTTCACCGAGTCCCAGGTAGTTGACGGCAAGTGCCCGGATTGCGGCAGCGAGCTTGTCCCGACGAAGGAAGAGGCATATTTCCTCAGAATGTCAAAATATCAGAAGCAGCTCGAGGATTATATCGAGGCGAACCCGAACTTTATCTATCCCGAGAGCCGCAAAAAGGAAATGGTCAACAATTTCATAAAGCCCGGTATTCAGGATCTCTGCGTTTCCCGTTCGTCCTTCAAATGGGGCGTTCCGGTCGACTTTGACGACAAGCATGTCATCTATGTCTGGATAGACGCGCTTTCGAACTATATCACCGCCCTCGGTTATGATCCCGACGGCAGCTCCGAGCTGTTCAACAAATATTGGCCGGCAGACGCGCATATAATCGGCAAAGACATTCTTCGTTTCCACACGATCTATTGGCCTATTATGCTCATGGCTCTCGGTCTTGAACTGCCCAAGAAAGTATTCGGTCACCCGTGGCTGCTTTTCGGAACGGACAAGATGTCAAAATCCAAGGGCAATGTCATATATGCGGATGACCTTGTGAGACATTTCGGCGTTGACGCCATCAGATATTATCTGCTCTCCGAAATGCCTTATGCCGCTGACGGTTCGATCACTTATACCACCATAATCGAGCGCTACAATTCCGAGCTTGCAAACACGCTCGGCAACCTTGTCAACAGAACCATTGCAATGTCGAATAAATATTTTGGCGGCGAGATACTCGCTCCGGAAGCTCCGGAAGAAGTCGATGAGGATCTCAAAAATACCGTTCTCGGCAGCGTAAAGACGGTTGATAAATGCATGGATGATTTCCATGTTGCGGATGCGCTTGAGGCTATTTTCAGCGCAGCAAGACGCAGCAACAAATATATCGACGAGACGACTCCGTGGCTGCTCGCAAAGGATGAAGATAAGCGCGCAAGGCTCGGTACGGTGCTTTATAATCTCCTCGAGAGCATCAGAATAATTGCCGTTCAGCTCAAGCCCTTTATGCCCGATACCTCGGACAAGATTCTTGAGCAGCTCAACACAGATATATCTTCTTATGAGAGCATCCAGTCTTTTGGCGCGCTCAAAGCCGGCGGACATGTCGGAACGGCGACTCCGCTGTTCAACAGAATCGACGCAGAAAAGATGCTTGAGGAGATAGAGAAGGAGACTTCCGTCTCCGAAGCGGCACTCGAAGAGAAGAAAGAAGAGATTCCCGGAGTTGCAATGATAGGCATTGACGATTTTGCAAAAGTCGAGCTCAAAGTTGCAAAAATCAAGGATTGCGTGCCCGTAAAACGCGCAAAGAAGCTGCTTGAACTGACTATAGACGACGGCAGTGGACTGCGTACTGTTGCTTCCGGAATTGCCAAGTGGTACAAGCCCGAGGATCTTGTCGGACACAATATAATTCTTGTGTCAAACCTCAAGCCTGCAAAGCTCTGCGGCGTTGAAAGCTGCGGAATGATTCTTGCGGCTGACTGCGCAGACGATGATGTCAAGGTGATTTTTGTTGACGATATCCCGGCCGGAGCAAAGATAAGATGATAAATAATATTTTTGACAGCCATGCCCATTACGATGACGAACAGTTTGACGGCGACAGGGACGAATTGATAGCCTCCTTGCCGTCAAAGGGCGTTTGTGCTGTTATAAACTGTGCAAGTGACCTGAAGAGCTCCGCAACATCTGCGGAGCTTTCTGAAAAATATCCTTTTTTCTGGTGCGCGTGCGGAATTCATCCTCATGAGGCTGAAAAAGAATTAAAAAACGCTAATATTAGCGAAATAAAACAAAAAATAATTGATTTCATAAAAAAGAAAAAATGCGTCGCAATAGGGGAGATTGGGCTCGATTATCACTATGATTTCTCGCCAAGAGAGCTTCAAAAGGAGATTTTCGAGCTTCAGCTGAAACTTTCAAAAGAACTGGATCTGCCTGTTATAATCCACGACAGGGAAGCGCACGAGGACACAATGACTTTGCTCAAAAAATACAGACCAAAAGGCGTAGTCCATTGTTTTTCCGGCAGCGTTGAAATGGCGCAGGAAGTTTTAAAACTTGGAATGTATATCGGTCTCGGCGGAGCAGTTACTTTCAAAAACGCGAAGAAACCTGTTGCAGTCGCAGCATCGACGGATATCAGCAGAATTTTGCTTGAAACCGACTGCCCTTATATGGCGCCGGTGCCGCTCAGAGGAACCAGATGTTCATCTGATATGATTGCATATTCTGCGCAGACGATAGCGAATATAAAAAATATCGATGTACAAATGCTTGTCGATACCGCAACCGAGAATACTAAGTGGTTGTTCGGGATAGAGTTCTGATTTTGTGCGAAGGGAGGGAAAACTGAATCAATAGTCAGATTGACTAAAGCTCCCGTTAAAATTATACAAAATAAATGTTCTAAATTGTAAATATTCGTTGATTTATACAAGCTCCGTTTTGCTCGGGGCTTGTTTTTTATTGCGTGGATTCGCTTTGTGGGTTCAGGGTGTAGGGGCTTGGTGCGTGGTAGTTGTTATCCCCCTGATGTCAGAATCTATAATAGGGCGCGAAGCGTCTGCCGAATTGCCTTGTTTCTGTCAGCCTGGATGTTCTGCGAAGTAAAATAGCGCGGATGTGCTCTCGGTCTGCGCTTACCCCTTTGTCAGCCTGCGCCGTAGGCGGCTATTTGAGTCTGCGGGGTGTATCCGTTAATCCGAGTAAATAATCTGCTGATAGGTTGTAAAAACGGCATAGGGTTATTAGGTGGTCGATTGGTAACGGATGTTTTCCGTTTTCGTATTTGTTGTAGTAGCTTCTTTCTGTTTTTAGTACCTCTGCTATTTCTTTTTGCGTGTAGTCTCTGTCCTCTCTTATGTCTTTTATCCTTTGTGCATAGTTCATAATAACACTCCTTTGTTTTTGTGCATTAGGTAGATTATATCATGTGTCATAAATTACACCTTGACAAGTGTCACAAGTGGCACTATACTGTAGTCAATGTGTGATATGTGACACATGCAAATCAAATGAAAGTAGGTATAAAGATGTTGCAGTCAATTTTGTTTAATCTTGGTAATTTAGTCGGTTTGTATGGCAGAGCCATACTCGAAATATTAAAAAATTTAAAGTGAGGTAAAAGGAAATGAAAGCAAAAATTTTAGGTATTAAGTCGGTTGATTATGTCAGTAAAAAAACGGGTCAGCCTGTTCAGGGTGCTGAACTGCATTATGTTCGTGAGCTTAGCAATCGTGAGGTTGAGAATTCTGTCGGTCAGGCTGTCGGTACTGTGTTCGTTAGTGTCAAATCTCCGCTTATTGAGCGTATATCTCCCGCTATAATCGGCAAAGAATGTGAGTTTGTCTATGACTTCGACGGTCGTTTCTCTTCTCTTTCTGATATCGTGCTGCCCGCAAAGGCATGATATATAATCCTTTCTGATTTTAAGGCGGGGGAGGTGAAAAAAATGAATGATGAAAGACTTTCTAACTGCTCGGAGCAGAAGCCGAAAAGAAGTTTCAAAACTATCGGCTGTATAGTCTGCGTTCTTGCTATTCTTGCAATGTCGCTTGTTAGTTGTTTTGCTGACGGTGCGGCAACTGGTGCAGGTGGTAGCGCTGAAGCGGTTTCCGCAGTTTCAACCGTCCTTAAAAATGTTACTGATACTGTTAACATTTCTTCTGTTGTTCAGATACTTGGTATCGGTATCGGGGCGTGTATCGGACTGGTTCTTATGTGGTTCGGCGTTCGACTTGTTATTCGTAAGGTCATGGGCGCAACTCGCAAGGGCAAAGTTTAATTCAACGGAGCGAGGGGGCGTTTGTCGCCCCCTTGTTTCATTTTAGGGGTGATTGTTTGTATAAAAAAGCTTTTCGGAAAGCGTTGAATCTTGGCGGCGCTTTTGATACTTTGAAGTATCGGCGTGATTTTCGGCGTGAACATCCGTTTTATTTTAATCCGTGCGGTACTTTGATTTTTTCGGGTCCGCAGGGGAGTGGTAAAACTCTTAGTGCGGTTGATTATGTAACTCGCATAATGGAAGAATATCCGCACGCTATTCTGTGTACTAACACTGAGTTTACTGATTATCCGTTTAATGCTGTGGTTGCTCCTGAGCCGAACGGTGAAATGTCTGTCCGCGATTATTTCAGTCATGAGTTGATAACCCATGAATGGATTTGTGACCGTCTTGCTGAAAATTCTTCTTATCGTGTTTGTGTTGAATATTCGGGTCTCGACTGTTTGAAATGGGTAAATAATGGCGAATATGGTGTTATTTTCTTCATTGATGAATTTCATCTTGAATTGAACAGTCTTGAAAGTAAAAACATTGATATCGATGTTATGGTCGAGATTTCGCAGCAGAGGAAACAGCGTAAGCATATCGTTGGTACAAGCCAGGTTTATATGCGCCTTGCGAAGCCTTTGCGGGAGCAAATTAAGGATGTTGTTGACTGTCATAGTCTTTTGAATCTGTTTCAGTGGAATTATATCATTGACGGTGAGAAGAGTACAGAAAAAGATGGTCAACTTGAACCTGTTATCGTTGGGCGGTCGTTTTTCTTTCATAGTCCTGAAATGTACCGTCGATATGATACCTATGCAAAAATGAAACGATATAACAAAGAATGGCAGGGGCGCTCTCGTGTCCCGAGCTTTGATTTGTTTAAGCGGGAGGGTTAAAAATGCAAGCTGTTTTTGATGTCGTTATTCCTTATATTGTTCTTGCCAGTAAGTTCGGATTTTTCTTTGGTATGTCTTGGACTGTTATTTGCTTTGTTATTCGCGCCGCAAGCGGTCGCGATTGGTTCGGTAAGTAAAGGGGGGGTTATTATGTTTTCTGACGCGCAACAGCGTTATATAGCGTCCCTTGTTGCTTCTATGCGTGGCGATTATCCGTATTATATCGCTTATTCTGATTTTAAGAATTCTGATTATGATTCTCCACAGCTTTATATTGTTTTTTGTAAAGAAAAAATCACTTCAAGGGGGTTGTATAGTTATGTGGTTCCTGCGGGGGTGCGTTATGCAGTTAACACATATAATTATTCGTCTTATAACTCGTCGTCCGCTCGTACTGTTGTTACTGCTTATAGTGGCGGTACTCTTAACATTCCTGTTTATGAGTGGATATATACAAATTCCGAGTTCTCGTCCTATTCCGTTCAACCTGATGTAAATAGTCTGTATGGAGGGGATTACAATGCACAAATTCAAGTTCAAAATTTTGTTGTCATTACTGCTTTGCTTGCTTTTTTGTTCGCAAGTATTGCTACCAGTTTCCGCCGAAGGTTCTGATGATAATCTTTTAACTCTTTCTAATTTGTCCGATTCTCGGTTAACAAAAAGCGGTAATGCAACGGTATCGAATGGTGTTGTTACCGTTCCTGCTGGCGGTTCTTATTCTGCATATATTCGTGTTTATCCTGTGTCGGCAACTCGAAAATATAAATTTACTTATTATTATCAATGTACCTCTGCAATAGGTTCTTCTTTTTCCCTTGCCGGCAGTGTCAAAATCTATTATAAAGATTCTTCAACTGGTTCGGAGCTTAGTGTTCTCGAGCTTACAAAGCTTACTAATGGTAATATTCAGCGGAGCAATACTTTGACTATGCCTGACGACTTCGGTGACGCTGGTCGTATTTATTTTGTTTTTAAAAATACCTCTAATTCTTCCGTGTCTATTCGTGTTGATAATTTTATTGTTAACGATATGACTACCGCTGATTTGGATAGTTCGCTTGGCAAATTAGGGGATAGGATTAAAGGATTTTTCGAGGATTTAGCGAACACGATAAAGGGCTTTTTTATTCCTCAGGACGGTTTCTTTGATACTGTTAAACAAAAATTCGATACATTATTATCGGAGCACTTGGGTTTTTTATATCAAGCTCCCTCAATGGTTGTTAAAATAATACAATTATTTATTGACTGGCAACCGTCCGATACTCCATATTTAGACTTTCCCGCTGTTGATTTTGATGTTGCGGGAACTCATGTGCATTTATGGGATAAGGTGCATTATACCTTTGATTTTTTGCAAAATGCGCCTTTTAGTACGCTTTATGCTTTTTATAAAACATTGGTGTTTTGTATTATTTCGCTTGCTATGATAAATCTTGCAATAAAGAAGTATCACAATATAATCGGGGGTGGCTCTGATGATAATTGAATCATTGCTTAATGCGATTTTCGCGGTTTTTGAAAAAGTGTTTGCAGTGATTAATGTTCCCGGTATGCCTGACGGCATGGAGAATACTGTTGTTGAGTTTTTGGGGTCGGCTTTGAATTATGCAGGTAGTTTGATTAGTTTGTTTTTGCCTTGGTCGCAGGTAAAAGTGTTTTTTCCTATATTGATAGTTATTTTGTCAAGCGAGGAAATATACAAGCTTGTGATGTGGGTGTTGCGAAAAATTCCTATGTTGGGAATGTCTTAATGCGCGCGGCGCGAACGCGCGCGCGCTGTTGTTCTTCTCTTCCCCCGTATATCTAATAGGGGGGAAGAGGTTTAAAATTTTAAATGTTAGGGTGATATATTTGCGGTATTATCAGTCTTTAGCGTTTAATGATTGTGTGTATAGTATAGATAAATTAATTGTAACTGGTAAGTTTAAATATAATTCTTTTGATTCTTTTCAAGCTTCTCTTTCTGCTTTGCTTATTCATGAAACGGTAGTAGAACGTGCGCCCTTTGAACTTGGCGTTTGTCGTGATAATTACTATACTTCTCGGAAAAAATTGTCTTTTACTCATAATTTCAAGTTTGAACTTATGAGTTCTCGGTGGGGTGGGGGAGAGACTGCGAGCTTTTGGCTTGGCACTCATTTCCAGACATATGAAAAAACTGTCGATAATTGGAAACTTGAAATAAATCCGAATAAATGTATGCCTTGTCCGTTTGTGTCTGCATTGTTTAACCTTTTGGTCGATTGTAGTAAAAGCTATGAGGTTCCTGAGTTTGATATAGCGGTGGATTTGCCTATTTCGCGTGATAGTGTGATTGTGTGTAAGGATAAACGCAAGTATGCTTGTGTGGTTAATAGTTTGAATGATTGTACAGAATATTTAGGCAGTAGGCATTGTCCTGGCTTTTGTAAGGTCTATAATAAACAGATTGAAAGTGGACTTGAATTTGCTTGTACTCGCTTTGAAATGACTTTTGATAGATTTGATACTGTGGCTTTTTTGGATTGTGTTCCTGTTGTTTATATTTTTCGTCAGCAAATGTCGGTTGTTTCTGGCCGGCTTAATGATACTGATAAGTTTATCTTGAAAACTCTTATTGCTGAGCCTCGGCGTATTGGAGAACTTAGTTATCATTATCGGAAAAAAATGTCTGATTTGCTTTCTTGTGCTGTTGATAAGCTTGTTTTAGATAAAAAGACAATTAGTTCTTTGATGTGCTCTTTGTCAAATTTATCTAATTTCTTTTATTATGATGTCGCGAGGTGTGGAAATGTTGAGTGATTCGGAGCGTTTATATATACTTGTTGTTCAGTATGGGTTAGCGCGTGAATCTGAGTATGAACATAAAATAAAACGCTTGCAAGGTCTTATTTGTCGTCGTGATGTTGACTTGAAAGATTTATTGCAGTATATTATACTTATTTCGGAGCGTCGCGCGTTTATGTCTTGTTACTCTGACATCTTGAAATTTGTTGAAAGGGGAATTTAGTCATATTGTACAAATAGACCCTTAAAATTATACAAAATAAATGTTTTGTATAATTTAGGGGACTTTATTATATGACTATACAGGTTCTGTGTATGAAACCTGAGGATTTTGTATGCCTGCCGCGATTGGTGCGGGATTATCTGAATTATCTGTCGAGTGTCAAAGGCAAATCACAGCTTACTGTCTGCGAATACGCCTCGGATCTTCGGCTTTTCTTTGCGTACATGCTCAAGCAAGAAAACCTTTCGCAGTATAAAAACACTCCTATAGATGAAATTGATATTTCAAAGCTTGATATCGATTTTATCTCGCTTGCCCGTATACCGACTGCGTACGGCTTTTTGGAATACTGTCGCGCCGAGCGCGGCAATGATACGGCAGCCAGAGCTCGCAAAGTCGTTTCTATCAAACGCTTTTATCGTTATTTAAAGGTTCAGGGCTACATTGATGAAAACCCTATGCAGGATCTGGAATCGCCGAAAATAAAGAAATCGCTGCCGAAATATCTGTCTCTTGAACAGGCTGTGAGTTTGCTTGAATCCGTAGACGGTAAAAATAAGGAGCGCGATTATTGCATTTTAGTTCTTTTTATGAACTGCGGAATGCGTCTTTCGGAGCTTGTTTCAATCAATTATTCTGATATAAAACCGGATAATACAATTATAATAACTGGAAAAGGAAATAAACAACGCACGGTTTATCTCAATGATGCGTGTGTAAGCGCAATAAAAGACTATATGAAAGTGCGTCCGGTTGACGGCGTGAAAGACAAAGAAGCACTGTTCCTGAGCAACCGAAAGACCAGAATCAGCCCCAAAACGGTTCAGCATATAGTTGACGAATATCTTGAAAAATCCGGGCTCAGCGGTCAGGGATTTTCAACTCACAAACTAAGACATACGGCTGCTACGCTCATGTATCAATACGGCCATGTCGATGTGTTGCAACTTAAAGAGATTCTCGGTCATGAGAATCTGGCAACGACTGAAATTTATACTCATGTTGTCGACGAACAATTGCGCAGTGCCGTTGACTCCAACCCGCTTAATAAAGTCAAAATCAACCGCAAAAAGCCTGAATCTGATTCTGATGAAAATTAAAAGCTGAACAGCCTGCAAAAAAGTCTGCTTGCGGCGGCGTCGGTTACAGCGGCAAGAACTATAAGAATGCATATTATCAAAAAACGCATACAGTAAATTTTTATGCTCCCCTCCCCTCTTTGTGCTTTAGCTGAAGAAAGTGAGAGGAGCATTTCATATGATGAATTTATTCCGGCACTGCAAGCAAGCAGGAGCGCAAAAATAGCCGGTATAAGCCCGGGATATATCACCAAAACGCAGTACCCAAGCCCGCGCAGAGCAAAATTTGAGTATAGATAGCCCGACAGCATACCTATCCCCACTCCACGTATTATGGGTAGAATGCATATCAGCGGCAGCCCGACCGCACATAGCCCGAATACAAATGCCGCGAGCATAAATGCGGCGTTGACAGCCAGCGAATTTATAAAATTCATGCCGAGAGACTGGCCGCTTTTTGATCTTATATAAACCGAAAACATATCCGAAAATGCGCCTGAAAGATAGCTATCAGCCTTTTTCAGCGAAAGTGCGCCTATTATCATTCCTGCTGCAAAAAGCAGCATCATAATAAGTATTCTGCGATTCTTTTTCAGTGAAGTTATAACACCGTTCCCGTATTCCTTTGCTGCCGCGTTTATGTCCATAGCATTTTACCTCCATTATTTTATCTAATAATATGAGGCTTTGTCCCGAAAAATACCAATGTCCCCGCAGTATCCATGCGAGGACATTTTAGCTTATCTATTAAATTTTTATTCCGTTCAGTTTATCAACGAAATCGGCGGGCTTTACGGTCAGCTCCGCCCATGCGGGTCTGAATCCGCTTTTTATTGCGTTCCCGGCAGATTTGATATTTGACCATGCACAGCAGTAAAACGGGACTTTGCCGCGTTTTATAATCTCCAGCGCCAGTCTGCTTGTCAACGCACCGGCTACGCCCTTCCTGCGATATTCCGGCAGAACATCGACTCCTATCTGCCACATCGTGTCGCAGTCGGCAGAAGCTCCTGCAAGCCCTATTAAAGTATTGCCGTCGTATGCACCGACGCACAGCACATCTAAATCTTTTCTGTCGATGCACAGCGCGTTGCTCCACTGCGGCAGATATAAATCCTTGAAGTCATTCGGATACATAACCTTGAGTTCATATCGGCATGGCAGTTCCTGAAGCGACTCCATACGCGGCAGAAAATACTCAGCCATGAAACAAACACGCATACCGTGCGCCTGAAAAGCATCGTTTAGAATATGCATATTCGGTGTTTCGAAGCAGTGCTCCGGCGCAAATCTGTTTATATACTGCTCCACAATGTCCTTATATTTCATGTCAACGGAAGCTACAATGTTGTTTCCGTATGACACAAGATCGCATATAAACGGAAGCTTCAAATATTTTCGTGCATTTGGGTCTGCTGTTGATTCAACGATAATATTTTTGTTTTTTATAAAGTCTTCCGGCGAACATCCGAGGTCTGTTGCGGACTGCGCCATGGCAGTAGAAATAATTTGACTGTTGTTCATCAATTCTAATCCTGTCTTTTAAAATAAAACGCCCCTGATTTTTTAATCAGAGGCGTTAAAAAATCTTTACTTCTTGAAGATATCGTCCTGCTCAATGAGCTCGATTCCCGCGCCCTTGAGTATCTCGGAAGCCTTGTCGTTATCTTCGACTCTGATGATAACATAGGCGTTGCCGACCGAAGGCGTGATGAACGCATAAGCATACTCAACGCTTATCTGTGCATCTGAAAGCACCTTGATAGCGCGCGCAAGTCCGCCGGGTTCATCGGGAATGATTATGCCGAGAACCTGAGTTGCAGAAGCGGTCATTCCCTCGCTTCTGAGCGCCTCAACCGCCGACTTGGGGTCGTTGACGATAAGGCGGAGAATGCCGTAGTCCGAGGTATCCGCAACGGAAAGAGCGCGGATATCGATGCTGTTCTTGGCGAGGACTGCCGTTATGTCGGCAAGTCTGCCGGGTCTGTTTTCGACAAAAACCGAAATCTGACTGATTGCCATTTGGTTTTCCTCCTTTATATTTTTCTGTTATCAATAACTCTCGAAGCCTTGCCTTCGTAGCGCGGCAGAGAGTGCGGTTCAACAAGACGCACCTTTGCGGAGACACCGAGAACGGACTGCATGGCGCCGCAAATCTCTTTTTCTTTAGCCTCAATCTGCTTGACCGAGTCGGAGAACATGTGGTCTGACATCTCGATGCAGACGGTCATTATATCAAGATTATTCGCTCTGTCAACTATTATCTGATAGTTCGGATCCATGCCGAGCGAAAGAATAACATGCTCGACCTGAGCCGGGAAAACATTGACGCCGCGGATAATAAGCATATCGTCGCTTCTTCCCTTGGGTCTGAGCATCTTGACGAGCGTTCTGCCGCAGGCGCATTTCTCATGCGTTATTGCGGAAATGTCGCGGGTTCTGTATCTGAGCAGCGGAAGAGCTTCTTTGCCGATACATGTGAACACGAGCTCGCCGTATTCGCCGTCGGGCAGCGGCTTGAGTGTCACGGGATCGACTATCTCGGGATAGAAATAATCCTCGCATATATGCATTCCGCTCTGCTCGCAGCATTCAAATGCAACGCCGGGACCCGCTATCTCGGAGAGGCCATATATATCATATGCCTTGATTTTGAGCATATTCTCAAGCTGGGTGCGCATGTTCTCACTCCACGGCTCTGCGCCGAAAATACCTATGCGAAGCGGCAGCTCAGCGGGATCGACATTCATCTCTTTGAGTGTCTCTGCGATAAACAGAGCGTATGACGGAGTGCAGCAGAGCACATTTGAGCCGAAATCCTGAAGAATCTGCACCTGACGCTTTGTGTTGCCGGAGGACACGGGAATAGCCGTTGCACCGAGCTTCTCCGCACCGTAATGAATACCCATACCGCCCGTGAAAAGTCCGTAGCCGTAGGAGACGTGGATGTAGTCCGAGGGTGTTGTGCCCGCAGCGGTAAGAGCTCTTGCCGCGCACTCCGACCAGCGGTCTATATCGCCTCTCGTGTAGCCGACAACAGTCTGCTTTCCGGTCGTTCCAGACGAGGCGTGAACTCTGACAAGCTCCTCTCTCGGCACGGCAAAAAGTCCGAACGGATAGTGATCTCTGAGATCCTGCTTTACGGTAAAGGGCAGCTTGCTGATATCGTCTATCGAATGTATGTCCTCGGGCTTGAGACCCATTTCGTCAAACTTTGCTTTGTAAAACGGAATGTTCTCATAGCATCTTTTTACGGTCTTTATCAGTCTTGCGCTCTGTATTGCGTGCAGATAATCGCGCGACGCTGTCTCAATTTCAGGGCTGAAATACTTTGCCATCGTATCATATCTCCTTTTGCTGACTGTCTGCCTTTAATGCGTTTCAGCAGCTTTTTTCGTGCTCATAGCCGAGGCGGAACGCCTCAAGGTTCATGTCAAGGAACTTCTCGGGCACAGTGTTCTTTATAGCGTTTATCCATGTCTCATAGCTCAGCTGCATGTGGCTTGCCATCGCGCCGATGAGAACAACATTGACCGCCTTTGCCGAACCCGCTTTAACGGCGAGCGAAAGCGCGTCAAGCTCTATCATAGAAGCTCCCGCCGCTTTTATTGCCTCGGATATGTTCTGAGGATACTCCGCCGCGCCGGTTATGACCGGCATCGGGTCAATGCACTGATCGTTGACGACTAATTTGCCGTCGGGCTTAAGGAAGCTGAGCCATCTTGCGGCTTCGAGCTTCTCAAAGGCGAGGATTATATCGGCTTCACCCTGCTCAATTGTGGGCGAAAAAACCTCATCGCCGTATTTAACATATGTAACAACGGAACCGCCGCGCTGGCTCATTCCGTGTATTTCGGAAACTTTGACTTCGTATCCGCTGTCTATAAGCGCGCTGCCGAGGAGCCTGCTCGCAAGCAGAGTACCCTGGCCGCCGACGCCGACTATCATAATTGATTTAACTGCCATTTTTCCCGCTCCTCTCTTATTCTATCGCACCGAATTTGCACAGCTGCTTGCAGACATCGCAGCCGACGCAAAGGGTGAAGTCAATGTGAGCCTTGCCCTCTTTCATGCTTATCGCGGGGCAGCCGATCTTCATGCACATCTTGCAGGAGGCGCACTTGTCGGTGTTGACTTTGACGGGTGGCTTGGTCTTAACATATTTGAGAAGTACGCAGGGACGGCGGGATATAACTACCGAGGGCTCGTCCGCTTCAAGCTCTTCTTTTATTGCTTTTTCTGTTGCTGCGAGGTCATAAGGATCAACGACAACAACACGGTTTATTCCGACTGCGTGAGCGAGAGCCTCAAGGCTGACTGCCGTTGTCGGATCGCCCTTTATTGTAAGTCCGGTAGTCGGATTCTGCTGATGTCCGGTCATGCCGGTGATGCTGTTATCAAGGACGATAACAACCGAATTGCTTTGGTTATATGCGATGTTTATAAGACCCGTAACACCGGAATGGATAAATGTAGAATCGCCTATAACGGCCACGCGCTTGTGACTGCCGGCTTCGTCAGCCTTGTTCATGCCGTGGAGCGCAGAGACGGATGCGCCCATGCAGATGCAGGTGTCCATCATGCCGAGAGGAGCCATCGAGCCGAGCGTATAGCAGCCGATATCGCCGCTGACATTGACCTTGAGCTTCTTGAGAGCATAGAACAGACCTCTGTGCGGACATCCGGCGCAGAGTACGGGTGGACGCGCGGGAACGTTTATATCGGCCTTGAGATAAGCGTTTTCTTCACCGAGGATAACTTTCTTTATCATGCTCTGCGAATACTCGCCTAGAAGCGTGAACTGCTCCTTGCCGATAACGTTTATTCCGAGCTTGCGGCAGTGATCTTCTATGTAAGAGTCAAGCTCCTCGATGACATAGACTTTCTCGCATTCTGCCGCAAAGTCACGGATTATCTTTTCGGGCAGCGGATAAAGGCAGCCTATCTTGAGATAAGACGCTTTATCGCCGAGAGCCTCTTTGGCATACTGGTAGGCAATTCCGCCAGCGATTATGCCGATTTTCTTGTCGTTATATTCAATCTTGTTGACGCCGAGGTCAACAGCTTCACTGTCGCCCCAGGCTTCGAGAGCCTTTGTTCTCTCTTCAACTATGACATGCTTCTTTTTCGCCATGGCGGGCATCATGACATATTTCTGCGTGTCCTTGACATACCCCTTGAGTCCGTTGTCGACTCTCTCCCCTATCTCAACAAGGCTGCGGGAATGAGAGATTCTCGTAGTGAGTCTGATTATGACCGGAGTGTCGTAACGCTCGGAGATATCATATGCGAGCTTCGTGAAAGCGAGGCATTCCTGAGAATCTGCGGGCTCGAGCATCGGTATCTTTGACGCCTTTGCATAGTTGCGCGAATCCTGCTCATTCTGCGATGAGTGCATTCCGGGATCGTCCGCAACGACTATGACCATACCGGCGTTTACGCCTGTGTAAGAGAGTGTAAACAGCGGGTCGGCAGCAACATTCAGACCGACATGCTTCATGCCGCAGAAAGAACGCGCTCCGGCTATGGCAGCGCCGCCTGCGGTCTCCATAGCGACCTTTTCGTTCGGTGCCCATTCGCAGTATATCTCATCATATTTAGCCGCGCTCTCCGTCACCTCGGTGCTCGGGGTGCCGGGATAGCTCGATGCCACACGGCATCCGGCTTCGTAAAGGCCTCTTGCGACGGCCTCGTTTCCTAAAAGTAACTTTCTCATTTTTTGCCTCCGGATTTATTTCTTCTCGTTTCTCAAATCAACAACTCTGTGCGCCTTGCCGACAAATCTCTCGAGTGTCTTGGGCTCAAGCAGGCTGACCTTGCACTGGATACCAAGAGTGGTCTGGAGATTGTGCATTATCTTCTTCTGAAGCCGCTCAATTTCGCCGTAGCTCTCAAGCAGAGATGCGTCAACAAGCTCAACGCGGACTTCAAGGGTATCGGCAAAGCCCTCACGGCGCACGACGAGCTGATAGTTTGCGCCTATCTGCTCTGTACCTATGAGCACGCTCTCGATCTGCGACGGGAATACATTTACGCCGCGTATTTTTAGCATATCGTCGCTTCTGCCCTTGACCTTGTCCATCCTGACGCCTGTTCTTCCGCATTTGCAGGGAGAATAGTTGAGTCTTGTGATGTCGCGGGTTCTGTATCTGAGCAGAGGAAGTCCCTCTTTTGTCAGCGTAGTCACAAGCAGTTCGCCTGTCTCTCCCTCGGCAAGAGGTTCGAGTGTTTCGGGGTCGACTATCTCGGGATAGAAATAGTCTTCGCAGAAATGCAGTCCGTCGCGCTCCTCGCATTCGCCGGAAACGCCGGGACCCATAAGCTCGCTCATGCCGTAGTTATCTGTGGCGAATAGTCCCCAGCCCTTTTCAATCTGGGTTCTCATCTCGGGTGTGCAGCCCTCAGAGCCGAACAGGCCGAGGCGAAGCT
>OKSE01000401.1_pt1 | contig 26427 bp, 21 predicted proteins | sample 1633631 | NCBI WGS metagenome assembly OKSE01 (sample SAMEA3541555, study PRJEB24748) | human gut metagenome | biome: human gut; feature: human-associated habitat; material: faeces | place: China | collected 2012 | reverse complement strand
CAATGCGGTTCGTACCTGCCATTATCCTGACGATCCTCGCTGGTATGAACTCTGTGATGAATACGGACTGTATCTTACTGCTGAGGCTAACCTCGAATCTCATGGTATGGGATATGAGGAAAAATCACTCGCTAAGTTCCCTGAGTATCTCCAGACTCACATCGAGCGCAATGAAGGTAATGTGAAAAGTTTTATCAATCACCCTTCTATCATCGTATGGAGTTTGGGTAATGAGTGTGGTTACGGCATCAACTTCGAAAAGACCTATGACTGGGTGAAAGCGCTCGACAAGACCCGTCCTGTTCAGTATGAGCGTGGCGGTTATGACAGCAAGACTGATATTTACTGTCCGATGTATATCGACTACGAGGAGAGTGAGAAATATTGCAAGAGTGATGGTGTTAAACCATACATCCAGTGCGAATATGCTCATGCTATGGGTAATTCGGAAGGTGGTTTCAAGGAATATTGGGACCTCATCCGTAAGTATCCTAAGTATCAGGGTGGCTATATCTGGGACTTCGTAGATCAGGGCATTCGTGACAAGAGTCCTGTCACCGGTAAGGAAATCTTTACTTATGGTGGAGATTACGGCCGCTATCCGGCAAGTGACTATAACTTCAACTGTAATGGCATCATTGCTCCAGACCGCCGTCTGAATCCTCATGCTTACGAGATTCAGTACTATCATCAGAATGTATGGATCAAGGACTTGGATGCTGTGAATGGTGCTTTCAAGGTTTACAACGAGAACTTCTTCAAGAATATCGATGACTTGAACCTGACTGCTACGGTTTATGCCAATGGTGTGAAACTGGCTACAGTTGAGATTCCTGAAACAAAGGGTGTTGCTCCTCAGGCTACCAAACTGATCAAGAGTGATGAACTGAAGTATGCGGTGGCTGAGGCTGAATCGAAGCATGCAAAAGAGGAGATTGTTCTTAACTTTGCTTTTGCAAGCGATGGCACACAGCCGCTGGTAGACAAGGGCCAGGTGATGGCTCGCCAGCAGTTTATCATAAGCGATTATCAGTTTGCCAAACCGGCGGTTCCTACTGTTGCTGCTGCGCCAACCAAGAAGGGTAAGGTGCAGGAGACAAGCAGTATGGAGGTGGAGGAAACCAACTCTTATGTGAAGGTCAGCGCACAGAGAATGTCTGTTACCATAGGCAAGAAGACGGGTATGATAGATTATCTCGATGTAGATGGTGAACCGATGTTGAAGTTCCGTGAGAGTATGACTCCGGAATTCTGGCGTGCTCCTACCGATAATGACTATGGAGCATCTCTGCAGAAGGAGATGAGAGTATGGAAGAACCCGCAGATGACTCTGAAGTCTTTCGACAAAAATGTGAGTAAGGACAATGTGGTGCTGACAGCTCTCTTCGATATGCCTGATGTGAAAGCTCAGCTGATGCTCCGCTATGACATCAGTGCTGCGGGCGAGGTGAATGTTACCCAGAAGATGACTACCGACAAGGAGGTTCAGGTTGCCGATCTGTTCAGATTCGGTCTGCAGTTGCAGATGCCTGCTACTTTCTCTAAGCTCGAGTATTATGGTAGAGGTCCTGAAGAGAACTACGTAGATCGTCATTCTTCTGCTTTTATCGGCAAGTACGAGTCTGACGTGAAGGATGAATATTATCCATATATCCGTCCGCAGGAGAGTGGTAACCATACCGATATCCGCTATTTCTCTATCTTTAATCCAACCACCGGCAAGGGGATTACCTTCGAGGGGTATGAACCTATGGAGTGCAGTGCCATCCCTTATCTGGTAGAGGATTTGGATTCTGGTATCGAGAAGACGCATGCATGGGGACAACACAGTGGTGATCTGGTGGATAAGGGACTCGTGCAGTTGCATATCCTGAAATGCCAGTATCCTTTGGGCTGCATCGACAGTTGGATGACCAAGCCTATGGAGAAGTATCGTCTCCATTATGCTGATCGTGAATTTACATTCAAAATAAAGGCAAAATAAAATTTCCGTTATAAAACTCAGATATATGCGGAAATATGGGTATAAGATTAAGTTTAAATAATAAAGTGACCCTAGTTTTAGGGTTGAGAGTTTGTTTTTAGGTTTGCCGCTTGAGGGGTCTTTGGGGCCTTTCAAGCGGCTTTTTTATTGCTTGTTTCAAAATGAAACGAATAATGTGTAATTTGCTTTCATTTTGTTCTGTATTTTAAAAAGAACTATGCAAAACAATAACAAAATGAAAAAATGTAATATCAAAAAGTAATTGATATTGCGAAATATTAAGCAAAATGTCGTACCTTTGCACCAGAAAATAAATAAAATGTAAATTAATTAATAGGAGAGATTAACATGAAAAAGATTGAAGCAATCATCCGTAAGACTAAGTTTGAGGATGTAAAGGAAGCATTGCTTGCCGCCGACATCGAGTGGTTCTCTTACTACGACGTAAGAGGAGAGGGCAAGATGAGACAGGCTCGTATCTACCGTGGCGTGATGTACGACACCAGCAGTATCGAGCGAGTGCTCTTGAATGTAGTAGTTCGTGACAAGAACGTAGAGAAAACGATTAATGCCATCCAGGAGGCAGCCCGTACAGGCGAGATTGGTGATGGTCGAATCTTTGTAATTCCTGTAGAGGATACCATAAGAATCCGTACAGGTGAAAGAGGCGACATCGCTCTCTATAATGCTGAGCAGGAGAAATAATATTTAATGTTAAGTGTTTAATGTTAAATGTTAACTGAATTGGATGAATTAATAGTAAAATCGGAATGTTTGGGAGTTAGGTGAGAGTATCGAGTGCTAAGTGGACGTATGCTAACTTAACATTTAACATTCCTTCTTAAAAGGTAAAGATTATGAGTGTACAGGATTTAGGAATTTCAGTAGATACCGTATGGATGCTCCTTGCAGCCATGCTGGTCTTTTTTATACAGCCGGGATTTGCCCTCTGTGAGGCGGGCTTCACCCGTAGTAAAAATACAGCGAACATCTTGTTTAAGAACTTCGTCGACTTTATGGTCGGTTCTGTTCTCTTTTGGTTCGTAGGTTTCGGATTTATGTTTGGTAGTGATGGCGCCGGTTTCATCGGTATGCCTAACTTCGGCGATTTGTCTTTCTATACAAATGCAGCCGGTCTTCCTACTGAAGGTTTCCTGATGTTTGAAACCGTATTCTGCGCTACTAGTGCTACCATCGTTTCAGGTGCTATGGCAGAACGTACCAAGTTCTCTATGTACTGCGTTTACTCATTCTTCATTTCATTGATTATCTACCCTGTAGAGGGTCACTGGACATGGGGCGGCGGTTGGCTTTGCAACAGCGAGGCAGGTTCGTTCATGATGAACACCTTCGGTGCTGCCTTCCATGATTTTGCAGGCTCTGCCATCGTACATAGTGTTGGTGGTATTCTTGCCTTGGTGGGTGCCATCTGCTTAGGTCCTCGTCTTGGTAAGTATCGCAACGGCAAGAGCACGGCTATCCCAGGTCACAACCTCATGGCTGCTGCCCTTGGTGTATTCATCCTCTGGTTCGGATGGTTCGGATTCAACCCTGGTTCTCAGCTCGCTGCTTCTGGTGAGGTTAACCGTGTTGCTATCAGTCACGTATTCCTGACAACCAACTTGGCTGCAGTCTGCGGTGGTTTGGGTACCATGTTCACATCTTGGATTAAGTATGGCAAGCCATCATTCTCATTGACATTGAATGGTATCTTGGCTGGTTTGGTAGCCATTACTGCTGGTTGCGATTTGGTTAGTCCATTGGGTTCAGCCATCATCGGTCTCTTGGCAGGTATCATCTTGGTATTCTCTATCGAGTTCATCGATACCAAGCTTCATATTGATGATCCTGTTGGTGCAAGTTCAGTTCATGGTGTATGCGGTATCTTTGGTACCTTGATGACCGGTCTTTTCGCCCTCGACGGTGGTGCTTTCTATGGTGGTGGCTTCGGATTCTTCGGTGCTCAGTGCTTCGGTATCCTCTGCATCGACCTTTGGGCAGCCGTAACAGGTATCATCCTCTTCTGGGGTATCAAGAAGATTGCTGGTCTCCGTGTTGACAAGAGAATCGAGGAAGAAGGTCTCGATATCTACGAGCATGGTGAAAGTTGCTACAACTAAAGAAACTTTCATATAGCGAGCGAGAGAGATTTTTTCAGCAGAAGTTTTGGCGAGCAGAGTTATTATTAGTACCATTGAATAAGGTACGCTGCATCTCAACAATATAAATAAATCGCAATTTATTTTGTGTTGTCTTCGATTTGCAGTACCTTTGCTGCCGAAACTTTTAAAAACAAAAATGTATCACATAAAAATAAGAGAATATGAAGACGATTTTTGATATAAAGAAAATGGGTGCCATTGCACTTGGTTTGGTTGCTTTTGCTCCTGCAGCTTCTGCGCAGGATGAGGTGGAAACAACAATCGCTGCAGATGTTGTAAACCAGTATTACTGGCGTGGTCAGGATCTCGGTAACGTATCTCTCCAGCCAACACTTGGTATTGGCTATAAAGGTTTCTCATTGACAGGTTGGGGTAGTGTAGGCCTTTCTAAATGGGATGATACCAAGGAATTCGACCTGACTGCTGCCTATACAACAGGAGGCTTTACCATTGGAATTACCGACTACTGGTTTAATTCTGGTGATGGTCGCTACTTCGAGTACGATTCTCATAAGACAGCACATGTCTTTGAAGCCAATATTGGTTACGACTTCGGTCCTGTAGCCTCGAACTGGTATACCAACTTTGCGGGAGCAGATGGTCTTAACAAGGATGGTGACCGTGCTTGTTCTTCATATGTTGAGGCTACAGCCCCATTCAAGTTGGGTGGTTGTGATTGGGCAGCAAGTATAGGCGCAGTTCCATTTGCAACATCTTTCTATGGTGATGCCAATGGTTTTGCAGTTACCAATGTTTCACTGAAAGCTACCAAGGATTTGAAGATTACAGATTCTTTCTCTGTTCCAGTCTTCGCTCAGGTAGCTGCTAACCCTAGCACCGAGAAAGCTTACCTGGTAGTAGGTTTTACCTTGCAGCCATAATAGGCTCTTAGGTTTTACGATATAATCTTACGTTGGTAGGTTTAAGTTTTTATTTTAAATGCCGATAGTTCCACCAAAGAGCTATCGGCATTTCTTTGTATGATATGGGGGTAAGAAACTGTGTATAATGCCCTGGATACTTTGTTGCATATCTATGAGCGTATAATATGCCCTGGATACGCTTTATTTATCTTAAAAATGATTGTATTTTACAGATTGTAATTAAATAGTATATTTTTCTTTTCAGTTTATCATGTGTTTTAACCTAATATGCGTTAATATGTTATTGTTGTGATAAAGTAAAGACAAAATGCTACTATTCTTTTCTTTATTCTAACAAAAAGTTGTAATTTTGCACCCGAAACATAGCAAAAAGTAATTTTAAGCTTTGTTTTTGCTTGGTTTGCTCCTAAAAGAATGGATTGGACATGCCAAGGTGAATAAGAGAGAACAAGAGTTAAAAATAACCGTAAAAGAAAGGAAAAGATTTATGTGTGGAATCGTATCTATCTTCAATATTCAGGAGCAGACTCCTGAATTGCGACAGCAAGCGCTTCGTATGAGCCAGAAGATTCGCCATCGCGGACCAGACTGGAGTGGAATCTACTGTGGTGGTTCTGCTATCCTGGCACATGAGCGTCTGAGTATTGTTGACCCTGAAAGTGGTCGCCAACCTTTGTTTGCACCAGACAAGAAACAGGTGCTTGCCGTAAACGGTGAGATTTATAATCATCAGGATATCCGTGCCCGTTTTGCCGGAAAGTACCAGTATCAGACGGGTTCCGACTGCGAGGTGATTCTTTCTCTCTATCGTGAGATGCGAGCAGATTCCAACTTTGATTCCTTAATATATAAAGGTGAGGATGCGCTCCACGCCCGTATCTCCAAGATGCTTGAAAAGCTGAACGGTATCTTTGCTTTCGCACTTTATGATGCCGAACGTGATGAATTTCTCATCGCCCGCGACCCTATCGGCGTGATTCCTCTTTATATTGGTTATGATAAGGATGGAAAAGTGCTGGTGACAAGCGAGTTGAAGGCTCTGGAAGGTCAGTGCGACCACTACGAGCCATTCCTCCCAGGTCATTATTATTATAGCAAGAACCCTAGCATGAAGCGATACTATACACGCGATTGGTTTGAGTATGCTGCCATGCAGAAAAAATATCAGATTGATGATGCCAAGAAGGCTGAAGAACAGCTGAAGGATGCTGAACCTCAGGAGAAAGTGGCAGTGAAAGAGATTCATGATGCTTTGGAGGCTTCTGTCAAACGTCAGTTGATGAGTGATGTTCCTTATGGTGTTCTTCTCAGTGGTGGTCTTGATTCTTCTGTCATTTCAGCCGTAGCCGAGAAATATTCTTCTACCCGTGTGGAAAATGGAGGAGAGACCAAGGCTTATTGGCCACGTCTGCACTCCTTCGCTGTTGGTTTGAAGGGTGCGCCTGATCTGGCAAAGGCACGTTTGGTTGCCGAACACATCGGAACTGTGCATCACGAAATCAACTACACCATTCAGGAAGGTCTGGATGCCATCCGTGATGTCATCTATTTCATCGAGACCTATGATGTTACCACTGTGCGTGCATCTACCCCGATGTATCTGCTGGCGAGAGTGATCCGCAGCATGGGTATCAAGATGGTGCTTTCCGGTGAGGGTGCCGACGAGGTATTCGGAGGTTATCTCTACTTCCATAAAGCACCGGATGCCAAGGCATTCCATGAGGAAACCGTACGAAAGTTGGGTAAACTCTATCTCTACGATTGTTTGAGAGCCAACAAGAGTTTGGCTGCATGGGGCATCGAGGGCCGTGTGCCTTTCCTCGACAAGGAGTTTCTGGATGTAGCGATGGGTATGAACCCGGTTTTGAAGATGTGTCCGGATAAGACCATCGAGAAAAAGGTGGTTCGTGAGGCATTTGCCGATTTGCTTCCAGAAGAAGTGGCATGGCGACAGAAGGAGCAGTTCTCCGATGGTGTGGGCTATTCATGGATTGATACCCTGAAGCAGATTACCGCATCAGCCGTGAGCGATGAGCAGATGGCGCATGCTGCCGAGCGATTCCCTATCAATCCTCCACAGAACAAGGAGGAGTATTATTATCGCTCTATCTTCGCCGAGCATTTCCCAAGCGACAGCGCTGCCAAGAGCGTACCTAGTGTGCCTAGCGTAGCATGTTCTACAGCTGAAGCCCTTGCCTGGGATGCCTCTTTCAAGAATCAGAACGACCCTAGCGGCAGAGCCGTAGCGGGAGTTCATGAACAAGCATATCAATAATAAAATAGTTAGAAATAACCGATATAAAACGAACAAGAAATGGAAAAAGGATTGTACAGTTCAGCCTATGAGCACGATGCGTGTGGCGTAGGTATGGTGGTGAATATCCACGGTAACAAGAGTCATGAGCTGGTTGATAACGCCTTGAAGGTACTCGAGAACATGCGTCATCGTGGTGCAGAGGGTGCCGATAACAAGACGGGTGATGGTGCCGGTATCATGCTCCAGATTCCACATGAGTTTATTCTTCTTCAGGGTATCCCAGTGCCAGAAAAAGGTAAATATGGTACGGGTCTCGTCTTCTTGCCTAAGGATGAGAAGAAACAGCAGGATATTCTCTCTATCATGATTGAGGAAATTGAACGCGAGGGATTGCAGCTGATGCATCTCCGCAATGTGCCTACTAACCCTGATTGTTTGGGTGAGGCTGCTTTGAGTAACGAACCAGCTATCAAACAGGTGTTTATTACAGGTGTTACAGATGATAAGGTGCCTGTCTTTGAGCGCACCCTCTATCTTATCCGTAAACGTATTGAGAAACGTGTCAGCGATCCTGATTTCTATATTTGTTCGTTGTCTAATTCGAACATCGTATATAAGGGTATGTTGAGCAGCCTCCAGTTGCGTCAATATTATCCTGACTTGACCAATAATTATTTCACAAGCGGTCTGGCTCTGGTTCACTCCCGCTTCTCTACCAATACCTTCCCAACATGGAGTCTGGCTCAGCCATTCCGTCTCCTTGCCCACAATGGTGAGATTAACACCATCCGTGGTAACCGTGCCTGGATGAAGGCTCGTGAGAGTGTGTTGAGCAGCGAGGCTTTGGGCGATATCCGTGAGATTTCTCCTATCGTTCAGCCTGATATGAGTGACTCTGCCAGCCTCGACAATGTATTTGAGTTCTTCGTGATGAGCGGTCTGTCATTGCCTCATGCCATGGCTGTGATGGTGCCTGAGAGCTTCAACGACAAGAACCCTATCTCTGAGGATCTGAAGGCATTCTATGAGTACCACTCTATCCTGATGGAGCCATGGGATGGTCCTGCCGCCCTGCTCTTCAGCGATGGCCGTTATGCCGGTGGTATGCTCGATAGAAATGGTCTGCGTCCTGCCCGCTACACCATCACCAAGAACGATATGATGGTAGTCGCATCTGAGGTAGGTGTGATGGATTTCGACCCAACAGAGATTGCCGAGAAGGGTCGTCTGCAGCCTGGTAAGATCCTCTTGATTGATACCCAGGAAGGCAAAATCTATTATGATGGTGAAATCAAGGAGCGCCTGGCTGCCCAGCATCCATATCGCCAGTGGTTGAACACCAACCGTATTGAACTGGAGAAACTTCGCAGTGGCCGTAAGGTGGAAAATTGTGTGGACAACCTCACTCGCAAGGAATTGGAATTCGGTTTTGGCGAGGAAGATATCGACGGTACTATCATCCCAATGGCTACCAAGGGTCAGGAACCTACTGCTTCTATGGGTAATGATACTCCGCTTGCTGTGCTTTCCGACCAGCCACAGATTTTCTTCAACTACTTCCGTCAGCAGTTTGCTCAGGTTACCAACCCTGCTATCGACTCTATCCGTGAGAATCTCGTGATGAGTCTTACCGAATATATCGGCCGTGTAGGTTCCGGCATTCTGAACCCAGACGAGAGCAACTGCAAGATGGTTCGTCTGCCACATCCTATCCTGACCAATACTCAGCTGGATATCCTTCAGAATATCCGCTACAAGGGATTTAATACAGTAAAACTCCACATGCTCTTCGAAACCGCCAAGGGCGAAGAAGGACTGCACGAGGCTTTGGATGAGCTCTGCAAGCAGGCAGCACAGAGCGTGGATGATGGTTACAACTACATCATCTTGAGCGACCGTGGCGTGGATGAGACCCATGCTGCCATTCCATCTCTGCTCGCCGTGAGTGCCGTACATCATTATTTGATTGATGCCGGCAAGCGTGTGCAGACAGCCCTCATCGTTGAGAGCGGTGAGATTCGTGAGGTAATGCATGCAGCCCTCCTGTTGGGTTACGGTGCATCAGCCCTCTGTCCATACTTGACATACGCCATCCTCGACGACCTTGTAAAGAAGGGAAAGATTCAGGAGGATTACCATACAGCCGAGCAGAACTACATCAAGGCTGTGAAGAAGGGCTTGTTCAAAATTATGGCTAAGATGGGTATTTCTACCATCCGAAGCTATCGTGGAGCCAAGATCTTCGAGAGCATCGGTTTGAGCGAGAGCCTCCTGAAGAGCTACTTCGGAACAGAGGTGAGCACTATCGGCGGTATCGGACTCGAGACCATCGCCCGTGATGCCATCCGCCTGCACGACAAGGCATTCGAGACCAAGAAGCTCGAGTTCCTGCCAAGTATGGGACAGTTCCACTACCGCAAGGACGGTATCAAGCACGCTTGGAACTGCTTTTCTGTGGTTTCCTTAGCATTATTTTTCCGTATATTACCGGTATAAGCATTTGTGTAAATATTAGAGTAATTGTTTACACCTGTAACTGCCATACTAACATCTCCTTTCGTATTACAAAGCTTTCATTACCTTTTATTAGCATAATAATCCCAAATACCATTAAGCATTTTCCGATTACCATCTGATACATTCAGATTTAGCCTTAAATCTTTCCAATCACCCAAATACTGCTGCGATAATTTCTGGTTATCCGACTGGATGGCGGATAAAAATGCCTGATATGCCGAATTTTTGATAACCCCCTTTTCTTTAGATTTTGCAGTATTTTCCTGGTTCTCACCTATGTTCTGTTCATTTGCTGTCTGTTCACTTCCTTTATGGTAAACTACCGATGGTGTAAAATCCTGTAATTCTGACCAGATTTCTGTGGAAGTTGCCATAAAATTACTGTGGTTTTCATATGCCTGATTCAGCATATCCAGTTCTTTTTCTTTGGTTAATTCCTCAATTTTGCCCGATTCTGTCACATAATACTCCAGCTCATAATCTTGTTCCGCATATTTTTCTTCAATGCTGTTTTTCATTTTGTTATATGCTGTCGCCATTCTGTTTACATGATGTTCAAAGGAATCGGACTTTACACTCTCTGTATCTTCTTTGACAAATATATCCGTCACTTCCCTCTCAAAACGGTTCTGATAATCCATAGAGCTGACAGAAGATAAATACCTAAATCTCTCCTGCCCCGTTTTAGAAATAGATACTGTATCTGTATACTGTGTCATTTTCTTTTCTAAATCTGCTGGAAAATTTTGCTTCGTATTTTTCCTGCTGTTATGTTCGATTGCAGAATATGTAATATTTGTATTATTGTAAATCTTCATAGCTGTTTCCTTCCCAGATAAATACCATTAGACTCTAATATCAATCGGCACATACCTTTTAATTGTCTCTGTTTGTACCATTTCTGCTGCCTCTAAACTATCTGTAACAAGCTGCTCCTGCAAAACCTCGTCTGGAAGTTCTTCCATATTCTCCACAGTTTTTTCCGTCATCTGCTCTGTCATTTCTTCGGTTGTCTCCGAAAGTTCGTCCATGATTTCAGACATCATGCCCTTGTTTTCCTCTGTTCCAAGAGCTTCATCCACCATTTCTTCCTTTCGTTCTTCTTCTGTTTTAGGCTTATTCCTCTCAGCAGCTTCCGCAATCTTTTCGCCATGTTCTTCTGCCTCGTCCATGACATGAAACATCTGCGAATTATTATACTCCTGATTTGCTGCCGCAATTTCATTCTCATAATTATGAAACATTTCCAGCTTTTCAGAGATTTCTTCCAAAGTGTCAGCCTTTCGGTTTTTCAGATTTTCTTTTTGTGCTTCAAAAAAAGCCACCTTATTATCCCGTTCCTGCTGTCGCTGCAATTTTTCCTGTGTACTTTTCAACATATTAGAACTATTAAATCTATTTATCAGTAAACCTCCACCGGATAAATTGACTGTAAAACTCATCTGGTTCCTCCTTCCCGACAAATTAATACAAAAGATTTTTCTTCTTGTCATTTAGGCTTAACATACTATACTTCCTTATCAATCTTACTTGACGTTAGAGAAGAATCTTTTTTCGAATATGTACCATTGTTTGTATAAGTCGCACTTGCCCGGTTTGCAGCATTTGATATACCAGCTGCTTTCTGGGCTGTTTTGCCTGCAAAGGAATTGTAACCTGTAAAAACCGTTTTCAATGAACTGATATCTGCTTTCTTCAATTCATCTTCATCCAGCTCCAGCTTGTTACCCTTTCCTATGGTAATACCTATTTTAGAAAGTAAATGACTGGTTTTGTCTGTCATGCCTGTCATCCATGAAGCATTTCTAAGGACATCTTTTGTATTGGATTCTCCTGCCTCCTTAACAACATCATTATAATCATCAATAAAAGATTTCACTTTTTTGGTAATTGCATCCCAGTCATAATCCTCTACCTCTGTTTCTTCCCCGGTCTTTTCATCCTTCTTTTTTATTTTCTTTTTTTCCCAGAGTGACGCATCGTTTAGTGCATCTGCTGATTTTTTCAGGGAATCCGCACTTGTTTTCATCAGTGTAAGCTTCTGTGAAGTATCGCCTTTACCCGATAATTTTTCTGCATCCTGCTTTGCATAATATGCTTTCATAAGTTTTCCATAGCTTCCGTTTTTAATCGCAGCATAATCAGAAAGCATATTGGTGTTTCCTACGGATGAACTGTCGGAAGTTCCTCCAAATAATGCGGAATAATCTACATTGCTGTTATATTTACTTGTGTAATCACTAAAACTCTTAATCTCTGACATAATACCATTCTCCTTTACCAACTATAAACGAATATCAATCGGTGTATACACTGCCTGCTGTGTTGCATTCTGTGCATTTTCCAGAGTCGGTGTTTCTACTGTCACCTGTGTTTCCCCTTTGATATCCGTATTCTTTACGCTGTCTGTCTCCTCTGCCGCAGCCCCCGCAGATTCCTGTGTTTTCTCGGATTTATCAGTATTGTTCTTTGTTGCAGTGTCTTCTGTATTGCTGTTCTCCGCTTTTGCAGCTTCTTCTACTGATTTATTTGCATCTGCAAGTGTAGACATCTGTGCTGCTGTCGCAGACTGTGCCTTTGCCTGCAGCTCTGCCAGTTCTTCTTCCTTCTTCTCAGTATTTCCTTTTCCGGCATCCTGTTTGATTTCAGATTCAAGCACACTGGCACGTCCCTGTATCTGTGCTGCCATACTTCCCTGCACCTTTGCCTGTTTCATGGAAGAATCTGCGGAGATCATCGCCTGCATACTTGCCTGTGACAATACGGTGTCTTTCTTTTTAGAAGTGTTACTTGTTCCAGCCACCATATCATCCATAGATGACGAATTTTTACTCTGCTGCTTATTTCTCTGCTCGATCTGGTGCTGTCTTAACTGCTGATTGAGATTGTTAATCTCCTGCTGTATCTCCTGACGCTTTTTCATCTTATCCTCTAATGACATTTCTTCATTCGATGATAAATCCTGTAGCTTCTGCTGTGCATTTGCAATCTGATTCTGAATATTTTTACTTACAGAATCATTCCCCTGTCTCATTCCCATTGTTCCTGTCTGCGTATTTGTCCCACTAAATCCATTGATTCTCATCGTATTGTCCTCCTTGAGCTTAAATTCTGAAATCCGTTTCCTTAAAAATCTGTACAACATGATTTCTCTTTACTGATTTTTCGGCATATCTTTCTTTACAATAAACAGCGATGTTGTGAACCGCCCTTTTTTTGTTGTGAAGCAAATAAAAAACACTAAATATTCTGATGTTTCACAGATTACTTAGTGCTTTTTGTCCTTATTCTACCTGTAACATAATACTTAGAACCACTTCCTGATTCTCCTGCTCTAAAGATATATCTCCCATATACATCCTTGCAACCCTCCGGATATTATGCAGTCCAATTCCATGCTCCTTCCCAAATTTCGTTGTTTCCGGCAGATCACTGTCCTTATAATTTAACTCTCCCTCATATCTGTTCTTTATGGTTATCATAAAAATACTGTTTTTCCGAAAAGAAGAGATACTGATATAAGGATTTTCTCCACTTACATTTTCCATGCAATTATCCAGTGCATTGTTTAAGATCACGCTTAAATCAAATGCATTTAATTTCGTATCCCCCGGATAATGAAAATCTGATATAAAACGAATCTGCTTTTCCTTTGCTTCTCTTAACTTTTCCATCAGAATCACATCAATGACAGGACTCCCCGTTTTTATCTCAGGAGATATTTCATTCCACTCCTTTTTCAAATGCTCCATATATTCTGCTGCATCATCCATATGATTCTCTGCCACAAGATGTTCCAGCATCTGTATATGATTCCCCATGTCATGACGCAGGCTGCGGATATCCTGATACAGCTTTTCCACTTCCCCGATATGCTTTTTCATGTCACTGACCTGATTTAATACCAGCTCCTGCCCTGTCTGTTCTTCCTGTGCCACCTTCCAGTTTTGAAACATCGTAGTCATAACAAGAATTGCTATGATAGAGATAAAATAATGCACGAAGCTTAAAGCTCCATAAAATCCATAGGTATCTGTCAGGCTCTTTCCTGTATCTTTTTCATAAATATTCAGATAATATTGTAGAATGCCATACCCTGTAACTCCCACGAGAGAAGGTATGATAAGCATTACCAGCTCTTTAACGCTCATTTCATCATTTTTGTATACATATGCTTTATTGATCAGACCGATTGCGACTGCAAGGAAAACGATACAAAGCACAATATCCAGAATTCTCGTTCCAGCATAAAGTACATATTGCAGCCATTGTCTTCCTGCAATCGTATTCCCAAAAACCAGAGCTTTTGTGATAAAATCATCCATTCTGCCTGCCATTGCAACCGCAAGCCAACGGATAGAAAAAAATGTCACTGCAAGAAATATTTTCTGATAAATGTTTCTTCTGTCCTGTACATACATCACAAGAAATGCAGCCACAACTCCCAGCATATATGCAGAAAAATTGCCAATCTGCTGCGGTATCAGATACAGCACAGACATAATTCCAATATAAACAATACTGACCAGAGAAGCTTCCCTTTTCTTTTTCATATATGGATATACAAAAACGCCAAAACAGATTCCTGTAATAATCAAAATTGCAATAACAGAAAACTTCGATGTGATCATCCAACATTTTTCCACTAAACTCATCTGACTTCATTTCCTTTCCTCTTGTTATACTTCAGATATTGCTTCACAAACTCCGGATAATTCTTTTTTGCAATCAATGCAGTTCCATTTTTCATAGTTACACAAGTTGCATCATATTTTTCTACATATTTAAAATGTACAAGATAGGCTCTGTGTGTTCGGAAAAAATCTGTTCCTGCCATATCACTTAATTCCTGTAATTTACCATAGTATTCAATATCCGTACTTCGTGTATGGATAATAACTTTCCGGTTATACACCTCGGCATACACAATATCACGCAGAAAAATTTTTATATGACTTCCGGCTGTCTGTACCATGATATATTTTTCGTCTTTTTCAAGTCTGGAACTCCTTTTTATGTTATGAACTGCCTTTGTCACAACCTCTTTAAATTTCTCATCGGAAAATGGCTTAACCAGATAATGAAATGCTCCGACATCAAATGCCTGAAAAACATACGCCTCTGCTGCTGTCACAAAAATGAGTATCATATCCTCATTGTCCTGACGAAGCACCTTTGCCGTTTCCATCCCATCCATTCCCGGCATCTGAATATCCAGAAAAAGAATATCCGGCTTACTGCCACTTGCGATCAGTTCATCACCCGATAAATATTTATCTATAACCGCATCTGGCAATAACTTTTTTATCTTTTTCTCCAGTATCTGAACCATAGATACTTCATCATCACAGATAGCAATTCGCATATTGTCACTTCCTTGCTTACATATATTTATAACTATTATATCGGATAAGTTCTTGCAATATCTATCTGGAATGTTGTGAAATGACCTTTTTTTGTTGTGAAAAGGGGCTGTCGCTTTAACGATTGAAAATCGTTGAGGCGACAGCCCCTCCAATTACTTTTAACTTTCCAGCTTCGTATTCATCTTCCAAAGCTTTCCATGCCAGTCATCAGCCAATTCCACCAAGTAAAGCACCTGCGATAAGTGCAACAAGTGAAAGTGGGACAAGGACATATTTGCCAAGTGGTACAAACCACTTTCCAATAGGCTTATCTGCACCTGCATTAACAGCATCAACAGCAAACTTCTTTCCTGCAACCCAGAAGAACATAATTGCTGCGAGCATTGCGCCAAGTGGGCAGATATAGATAGATACTGCATCCATCCAACCTGATACAATACCCTGTATTACAAGTGACACAACACAGCCAGCCACTGCGATAATTCCAACAGATGCAACACGGTTAAGCTTAAGCTTCTCCTGAATAGTTGCAACCGGAGCTTCATACAGATTAACAAGTGAGCTCATGCCGGCAAACAGAACACATACATAGAATACAATTCCTACAATCTTGCCACCCGGCATACCATTAAATACATTTACAAGATAGATAAACATAAGTCCGGGACCACCTGAAGATAACTCGGCACCGCCTGCTGCCATACCTGGAATAATAACAAATGCAGCTAATAAAGCAGCAATAGTATCAAAAACTGCAACATTTCTTGCAGAAGACACAACATTTTCCTTATCACTAAGATATGAACCATAGATAACAGTTCCGTTACCTGCGATAGACAGTGAGAAGAATGCCTGACCAAATGCATATATCCAGAGCTTTATATCAAGAAGTCCCTTAGGATTAAGAGTAAAAATATATTTATAACCTGCACTTGAACCTGGAAGTGTGAAAATGTATATTCCAAGACCTACAAACATGATAAAAAGCAAAGGCATCATGACCTTGTTTGCTTTCTCAATTCCACCTGCAATACCAAGTGCCATAATAACAGCAGTTACAACCATTGCGATTATAAGCCACATATTATTTCCAAATGTGCTTGCTGTACTTCCAAACATACCACCAATAGCTGACATATCATTGCCCATTGCTGAAAGCTTTCCAGAAAATGCAAGATAAGTATATTTAAATATCCAGCCAACAACTACAGTATAGCCCATTGCCAGAGCCAGTGAGCCAAGCACAGGAATAAAACCAATTGCCTCACCTGCTTTTCTCTTTCCTGTACGCATCTGCATACAGTCGCCAAATGCTTTAATAGGTCCGCCCTTAGTCGCACGGCCAAGTGCCATCTCCTCAATAACACCTGTTGAACCTATCAATATTACAAATAATACATAAGGTATTAAAAATGTCATACCACCCCATGCAGATACCATATATGGAAAACGCCATATATTTCCCATTCCTACTGCCGAACCGATACAGGCAAGAATAAAACCTGTACGGCTCTTAAAGCCATCTCTTTCCAATTCAATTCCGTTATTTCCCATAGCTTTAATTCCTTTCTTCCTCATATTGCCAATAGCACATCACTTGTCTGTACCAAAGTTTCTTCATGAACGCTCATACGCAAAAAAGGCAAAGAAACCATTACCCCTTCCGGGTCATGGCTCCTTTGCCTTTGATGTCTGTATAATATACTATTGTGTTATTCCTGTAAAATACATTTTAGTTATAAAACCATAACCAGAAATAATAGTTAAACTACATAATCCACATCTGTGCCAGATACATCACAACCGGCATTGTAATAATTGAAAACAGCGTCGACAGGCAGACCATACATACCGCCCGCTCATAATTCTGCCCGAATTTCTGTGCAAATATTGCCGTACTCGTTCCAACCGGTGTTGCCGCAGCAATCAGTGTTATCATTCCAATCTGACCGTGTCCCGCCGGTATAATATAAAGCACAAGCAGTGTAAGCATCGGAATTATTATAAGCCTGACAAACGATGCCAGATACAGGGACGGATTAAGCAGTAAGTCACGGATCCTGACACATGACAGATAATATCCCAGTACAATCATGGCTGCAGGTGTATTAAGTGCCGCAACTCCAGCCATCGTGCTGTTTATTACCTCTGGCAGTTTAATTCCCGTAATAAAAAGAAACAGTCCTATAACAAGTGATATTGTCACAGGATTGACGAATACCTTTTTTATATTTATCATATCCTTGCGGCGGGTTATTATCACAATTCCATATGTCCACTGCAACAGATTAAGAATACTTGCAAATGATGCAACATAGAATGCCGCTTCATTTCCAAATACCGCAGTTACAAGTGGAATTCCGATAAATCCTGCGTTACAGAAAGCCGTTCCAAAGTTGTCTATCGGCTTTCGCATTCCATATATTATATATGATACAGCTATCGCCACTGCAAATGCAGCTACAGCCAGTACCGCCGACATAAGAAGTCCATACAGCTTCTCCATCGTGAAATCTGTTATATAGCTTCTTATAATTACACACGGAATAACCGCATACAGCAGAATATTGGCCATATCCTTACTGCCATGTTCTGTAAGCAGACCTGTTTTAGACAGAATCAGTCCCAGAATCATAAGAATAAACATTATAAATGTCTGCGTTAATAATATTTGTGTTATCATAATCGTAAATATCCTGATTTCTATATTATGTTAATTGTAATTTTTATAAAATACTACATACAAGAGAGGTGCGAACATGGAATTATATCAGCTCAGGCAGTTTCAGGCTGCCGCCAGACACAAGAATATGACCCGCGCTGCCAGTGAACTGTGCATAGCACAGCCGGCATTAAGCAAGACAATCCACAAGCTTGAAGAAGAATTTGGCGCACAGCTTTTTATCCGTAATAAAAAAGGGCTCGAATGTACCCGTCAGGGAGAAATTCTGCTTGAATATGCAGACAGAATACTGGCTCTTTCAGAAGATGCTGCGCGTGCTGTCAGTGAAAGTCTTGGCGATGCAGGCGAAATAAGGCTCTGTCTCCGCTCAAGTGCAGTTCTTGTCAGCAATGTACTTAAAGATTTTATCCATGAGCACTCTCATGTCAGCTTTTCAATATCTTCTGAACCAAAAGGGTGTGACCTGCTGATTGACTCTGTCTCATCAGCTTATGATATTCCAGACAATGCACACCTTCTTATGACAGAAGAAATCTGCCTTGCCGTTTCATCATCACATCCACTTGCCCATACAGGACACATATCAGTAGAACAGATGATGGACGAGAAATTCATTGACCTTGCAGATTCCCCATCCTACGCCGGAGTGTTCAATTCAATATTCAGTAAATGTAAGAAAACTCCTCAGATAGCCTACTCTTGCAATGATTACATATTACAGGGCAAACTCATAAGTCTCGGTCTTGGAGTATCATTTGTTGCCTCTGTAACATGGACAAGCAGCAGCCTTCCTGAAAACATAAGCCTGCTGCATATAGATGACTGTCCACATTTCAGAAGCATTTATTATCAGCCGCTTGGCTCATTCTGCTCAGAAAATCAGCGAATCTTCGAGCACCAGCTTGAAGAATATTTCAAAAATTTGAATAATTAATGCACCTCTAATGGTGTGTCTTCACCGGCCGCAAACTGCACAACACTCTTAACTGAAGACTCAACCATATCAGACACAGCCTGATCTGTGAAAAATGCAACATGAGGTGTGACAATAGTATTCTGGAAAGACTTAAGTATGATGTAATCGTGATTAACAACAAGGTCATCATACTTACGGTCTGTACGGATAAATTCATCCTCACCCTCACAGCAGTCAGTTCCAACTGAACCAATCTTGCCACTCTCAACAGCCTCAATCAGATCCTTTGTATCAACAAGCGCGCCCCTTGCCGCATTTATAAGAATAACGCCATCCTTCATCTTTGCAATTGAATCTTTATTAATCATATGATATGTCTCATCACTTAAGAAAGTATGAAGCGAGATAATATCTGCTCTGGCATACAATTCATCAAGAGTTACATACTCAACATTTTCAAGGTCTTTTGCAGGGTATGGGTCATACGCAATAATCTTACAGCCAAATCCTGAAAGATTCTTAATCACTGCCTTTCCAATTCTTCCTGTTCCGATAATACCTACTGTCATATTCTGCATTTCACGTCCACATATAGGACCAAGTGAATAATCTGCTGTGTGTGAACGCATCATTACATACAAAGCCTTGCGGATACACATAAGCATAAGCATTACTGTATAATTGGCAACTGAATATGGCGAATATCCGCTGTGTGCAACACGGATTCCAAGGCGCTTTGCTGCCTCAAGGTCAACACTGTTATATCCGATTGTCCTGAAACCGATGTACTTTACACCCTCTGCTGCAAGCTTTTCAAGAACAGGTGCTGACAAGTCACACATGCCATCGCACACCGACATAGCCTCACAGCCTTTGACACTTTCTATATCATCTGCTGTAAATCCGCTCCTATTAATCTGTAATTCCACCTTGTATACATTTGCAAATGTATCAAAATACTGTTTTTCATCTTGACGAACACTGAATGCTGCTATCTTCATAACTTTTCACTCCTCCTACTTAATCCACTCATATGTAAGTTTTCCAAGAATTTCGATTCCCTTAACAATCTGCTCATCAGAAGGTGTCGAATAATTAAGTCTGAATCCATTAGACTTCTGGCTCTCATCTGCTAAGAACGCTGCTCCCGGAACTGAGAGAACACCTCTGTTAATAGCCTCCCTTACAAATGGTGCAGAATCCATTCCCTCTGGCAGGAATGCCATTACGAAAAGTCCGCCCTCAGGGTGGCCGAAGGTTACTGAAGGATGGAATTCCTTCTTCATGCACTCCATCATGAGATTACATTTGTGCTCATACACCTTTCTTGAATCCTCAAGATGTTTGTCGAAATCATAGTTATTAATATATTCATTACAAATGTACTGGAAAAGGACAGTTGAATGTACATCTGTGCATTGCTTTGCAACTGTAAGCGGTCCTGTGAGCGACTTGTTAAATACAAGAAAACCAAGACGGAATGCAGGTGCCATTACCTTTGAGAAGCTTCCTGCATATATAACCCTGCCCTCTGTATCCATCGACTTGATAGTTGGCACATTTTCACCTGCAAATCTTAATTCACCATAAGGATTGTCCTCTAATATTGCGATATCATATTTGCAGCAAAGCTCATATACTTTTTTTCTCTTCTCAAGAGAAGTTGTAATTCCTGTAGGATTCTGGAAAGATGGAATTGTGTATAAAAGCTTTGCATCAGAATTAGCCTTTAAAGCCTCCTCAAGCGCATTTATATTCATTCCGTCCTGCTCCATTGGGATTCCTACAAGCTTTGCACCGTAAGAACGGAATGTATTAAGGCAGCCTACAAATGCAGGCTCTTCAGTAAGCACAACGTCTCCTTCATTAACAAGTGCCTTAGTTGTAAGGTCCGCACACTGCTGTCCGCCTGACACTATGAAAAGCTCATTATTCCCGAAATCAAAGCCTTCCTTCTTCTCAAGATATTTCTTCATAGTATCACGCAGAGGTGTATAACCTTCACTCAATCCATACTGTAATAAAGAAACAGGATTCTCGCCAAGTCCCTTTGCTGCTATCTCTTCTATTTCCCTGCATGGGAATGTCTCTGCTGACGGATTGCCACCACCAAAAGATATAATATCCTTGCTTGCTCCTAACTTAAAAAGTTCTCGTATCATCGAACCATGAACACCTGATAAACGATTAGAAATCTCGTATTCCATATATATTTCCTCCTTCAAATACTTACTAATGCAAAAAAAGAGCCAGAATCCCCTAAAGACTTCCGGCTCCTTTGCCCTTGATAAATGTATCATACCCCCATGTGTCATTCCTGTAAAATACATGTTAGTTATAAAATCATAAATCATAGCAATAGTTATTATTCGTATTTTTTATATACTTGTTTATTATATATTGTTATGATATAATCCCTAGTGCTACCCCTCCCATACCTGGTAGAGAAAGGAGGTGGATTGCTTGGATGCACTAGTGTCCTTAATTATCTCTATCTTGGCAAATATAGCTTCATACTATATCTGCAAATGGCTGGACAGAGATAACAGACGGTAGCCAGCCTGGGGACTAAGCCACCCTGCCAGAACGGAATAGAAAACCCCACGAGCCCGAACTCGTGGGGTTTTCGTAGATTGCTTGAATGCACTACTTATATCCAATGACATTCTATCACATGCCATCAGACATTACAAGTATATTCTTTTTCTTTTCAAATATTATAAAATTATCAGACAACTTTTCACTTATCCCCACACAGTCTCACCATTAATATAATCAGTCATAAAATATACAATCTTATTCCAAAGCTCATACTCTACAATATGCCTTGTTTCTTTAATTATCCTGAGACATTTTTTAATTACATCGGATGAATCATCCTCTGTAAGTTCTAACAACTTTTTATATGTCTTATACCCCTCATTTTTCTCTTTCTCTGTCCATCTTGCTTCCTCGGCATCATCTATTTTATTAAGAAAAATATACATAAATACCGGCATGTCTTTTTCCTGTCTCCATTCCATACATTTATCCTCCATAAAATACCTGCTTTCTGTCCAACATCATTTCACCATATTCATATTTAAGCTGAATAATACATGACTAACTTTAAATCAAGTTTAAATTGAATTAATACATTCTCTGTGCTACTATTTAAGCATAAGAGTTAAACCTAACTTTAGGTCAACCTAATAATGGTGAACATTTTGTGAATTTTATTATCACATTTGTAAAAAACTAATATCAGGTAAGCATAGCTTACAGAAAGCAGGTGTGTTATGTACACAATAGGACAGGTTTCAGAAATGTTTAATCTTCCCGTTTCAACATTAAGATATTATGATAAAGAAGGATTATTCCCTTTTATGCAGCGTGCTTCTGGAATAAGACAGTTCTCTGACACTGAAATTGCTGCTCTTAAGCTTATTGAATGTCTCAAAAAATCAGGTCTTGAAATCCGCGACATCAAGCAGTTTATGGAATGGTGTCAGGAAGGCAGCAGGACTTACGAACTCAGAAAACAGCTTTTTGAGAGACAGAAAGCCGCTGTTGAAAAAGAGATGGAAAAAATGCAGGAAACTCTTGATATGCTTACTTTCAAGTGCTTCTATTACGAGCAGGCTATCAAGGACGGCAACGAGGACGGAATACATTCAATGCTTCCAGACAAGCTCCCCGCCGATATTCAGGCTGCCTACGACAACTCACACAAATAATTATTATTTGCTTATTATATTTAACACAAAATATGGAGGCTAATATATGTTCAAATCTTTAGAAGTTAAATATCCTAAGTTTTATCAGGTATTCAGATTCATTATAGTTATAATTGCTTCCGTGCTGTACGCATGGAATTTAAGATGCTTTGCCAAAGTCGCAGACCTGCTGCCAGGAGGCTTTTCAGGAGTCTCCCTGTTATTTCAGGCAATCGGACTACGTTTTTTTTATATCAGCATCCCATTTACAATATTCAATGTGGCACTTAACATTTTCCCCGCCTACATTGCATACCGCTACATCGGCAAGAAGTTTACCATCTACTCAATCGTGGTAATTATACTTTCCAGTGTGCTTGTTGATATCCTTCCTCCATACATTTTTACAGAAGATATCCTGCTTATAAGCGTATTTGGCGGAATTATCAACGGATTTGCAATAAGCCTGTGCCTCAATGTCGGCACTACCACAGGCGGAACCGATTTCATAAGCATTTATTTTTCTCATGTTAAAGGAATAGACGCATGGAACTATATTCTTCTTGGTAATGTTGTGATTCTGCTCATTGCAGGCGGACTGTTTGGCTGGTCAATCGCGCTCTACTCAATAATATACCAGTTCTGTAGCACACAGGTAATCCAGTTCATGTACAAACGCTACCAGAAGATGACATTATTCATCATTTCTGACAAATCCGAAGAAATCTATCACGCCATAAAGAATACAACCAACCACGACGCCACGCTTTTCAAGGGAATCGGCTGCTACGAGGAAAAAGAGCGCACGCTCATATACTCCGTAATCAACTCCGAAGCGAAACGTGAGCTTATCACATTGATACGCTCAATTGACAAGCACGCATTTATAAATGTGGTAAAAACCGAAGAGCTTGACGGCAGATTTAACGATATTCCACATGATTAATCAGTACACAGAATATTCGCACTCATACCATATTTTAGTCAAATTTCTCCAATAAACTATAGACAATCAATTAACATACACTAAAGAAATGGAGAGATGACTATGATTAAATTAAATAAAATCAAAAGGAATTGCGTAGCCGCAGTTATTCTTACTATGTGTCTTATGACTGCTGGCTGTGCCAGAAATTCAACTTCAACTACTACTGCATCAGGCGGTGAGACTACCATCACTTCAGACATTACTAAAGAAGACACAGATGTAACACACGCAGATGATGCTGAGAATTACAGAGTAGCCATTACTGGTGATTTCACCATAACATCTGATACATCAGACGGAATTACACAGTCAGGTTCTGTATACACAATCACAAAGGCTGGTGAATATACAGTTGCAGGTCTTTTATCAGAAGGGCAGCTTATCGTTGACGCAGGTGATGAGGACAAGGTTACTATCGTATTGAACGGAACATCTATCACATGCTCAAGTGGTTCACCTATATACGTTAAAAATGCTTCCGAAGTCAAGATTAAATCAGAAGAGAACTCATTTAACGAAGTAATTGACAATCGTGCCGAAGCTACAGAAGATTCTTCTGATGACGCTGGCAACGCAGCAATCTATGCAACATGCGATTTAAAACTCGTCGGCAAAGGAGCCTTAGTTGTAACAGCTAATTACAATAATGGTATCCAAAGCAAGGATGACCTTTCTATTAAAAATGTGATTGTTAAAGTTACTGCTGTGAACAACGCATTCAAAGGCAATGATGCCGTTGATATTGAATCTGGAAATATAATTGCAATCTCTGCTAAAGGAGATGGCATCAAGACTTCTAACAGCAGCCTTTCTAACAAGGTCAACCAGAAGGGAATCGTTACAATCACTGGTGGTAACATTGATATTTATGCAGTCTGTGACGGTATAGACGCATCTTACGGGGTAGATATATCAGGTGATGGTAACTTAAACATTTATACAGATACTTACTCTGAATATAGTGAAGAAGTTACTTCGTCAGGCAGTTCTTCAGGTACATCTGCCGGACATGGCAGCTCTGGTAATAAGACTGCTTCTGCCAACACTGTTTATTATGTGGCAGCTTCTGACACTATTGCCAACGCACCTGGCGGCTTTGGTGGCGGCAACATGGGTGGCATGGATGGTCAGAACGGTGGTAATAAGGCCGGCGACGACCGTCCAGGAATGCCTGGTGACTTTAATGAATCCGGTAATTCTTCTGGACAGTCCTACTCAACTAAGGGTATTAAAGCTGAAAGCGAAATAAGTATTTCAGGCTTTACAATTAACATATGTTCAACAGATGATGGTATCCATGCCAACTCTGACTCAGGTGTCCTTGAAACCGGTGAGGACGGCAAAGGAACTATTGTTATCAACGGTGGTACAATTACAATTTCTTCAGGTGATGACGGCATGCACGCTGACAAGCAGCTTGATGTCAATGATGGTTATATTAATGTAGTAACTTCATACGAAGGACTTGAAGCCATAACTATCAACTTAAATGGTGGCAAAATATATGTATATGCTACTGATGATGGCATTAATGCCTGCACAGGTGATGGAAAGACTTCTCCAATTGTCAATGTAACTGGTGGATATATAGATGTCACAACTGCGTCTGGTGATACTGATGGTATTGATTCTAATGGAAATTACGTACAGACCGGTGGATTTGTATTAGTTAAAGGTGGCAGTTCATCTGGAAATGTATCAGGATCAATTGATGTAGATGGTACCGTAACGATAACCGGTGGAACATGCGTTGCCCTCGGTGGTGTATGCGAAACACCTATAAACTCTGCTAATGCTTATGTATTAAGTTCCGTATCCTTCAGTTCTGGAAGCTATTCACTTAAAAATTCTTCTGGCAAAGAAGTAATAAGCTTCACTGTTGACGGAACATTTGGCAACGGCTGGATATGCTCTGACACTCTTGTAACCGGCACAAGCTACACACTCTACCGGGGTTCAGACTCTATTGCAGACTGGACTCAGGAATCTGGAACAATGGGAGCTTCTGGCACTGGCAGCTTCGGCGGCGGTAAAATGGGCGGCTTCGGCGGTCAGAATGGTGGTAATACGCCTGATATGAATGGTCAGAACGGCGGCTTCGGCGGCGGCAGACGATAAGATACTTCACATTTACTCTCCTTATTTTCTTAAAACAGTCACTGGATTTTGATATGCCCCCTGTCTACTTGACAGGGGGCATATCATTTTTCTGGTGGCTGTTTTCATATATCTCCCTATATCCCGCATAGCATAAATTCCTAATAAACCTACCAAATCATTATCCACCATTACTTTAGTATGTCAATTAAACATCTTATTTTATTAAATTGTCTTTCAAAACCCACTAACTATATACATAATCATAATTTAGTAGGCATTTTCACGGAAGATTTCATCTTTAAGAGCCTCTAATTCAGAAAAATCCAGGAAAAAGACCTACTCAAAAAGCTATTCACAGCTGTTTCGTAGGTTTGCTCCCTCCGCATCAGGTTATAATTATCTCAAGCAAACCTACTCAATGACATATTATAGGCATAATAGTAGCTTCCTGTATAATTCAAAGTGTAAAGAGTAAATGATTTTACAAAAATAGATACCTAAGTTAAACTGTCATTGCTGACCGGCAAGTTGGCAAATGAACAGAATAAGGAAGGTATCTATAAATGAATTGTACACAAAACAAGAAGATTGAGCAAGTAAAAGAAACAACAATGATTGTTGGCATTGATGTTGGCAGTGAAAAGCATTATTTCAGAGCTTTTAACTGGAGGGGCATCGAACTTACCAGAAAGCCTATAGCGTTTTCAAACTCTATGGAGGGATTCAACAGTTTTTACAATACGATTGTGGAACTGATGCAGAAAAGTGAACTTGAAGAGGCACTGGTAGGAATAGAGCCAACCGGTCACTACTGGTTTGCTCTTGGGCAGTTCATGGGTGAAAAGGACATAAAGTTTGTAATGGTAAACCCGCAC